>PPYE01256750.1_pt1 | contig 26215 bp, 38 predicted proteins | sample 1559881 | NCBI WGS metagenome assembly PPYE01 (sample SAMN08240022, study PRJNA423297) | Human gut metagenome, whole genome shotgun sequencing project. | reverse complement strand
GGATGAGCGGATGCAAAGGTTCGTCCTTTATGGTCTCAAGCAGAGTGTTAATTTCACTGGCGTTATACCACTCATACTCCCGTCTCTCAAGTTTTGGGAGTCTCACGAGTTCGCAGGGATTAGACCTTATGAGCTTATGCCGCATAGCCTCCTTAAAGGCAAGCTGAAGAACATTCTTGTGCAGACGAAGGGTTTTAGGTGATAGACCACCATTCCCATCTTTTCTGCCGTGGGTCGCCTTATAGTCAAAATATTGTTGTATATTGTCAAGGTTGGCATCCACTAATTTTATTTTGTGTTCCTCAAAATACGGTTGAACATGAGAATCGACTATAACCTTATAACCGTCCCATGTTACAGTGTCTATGAAGGGTTTCGTCTCCGTGAGCCACTGGTCTAAGTAGTCCGAGATAAGTATATTGGGTTCATAAATCAGCTGAGCACTTTCATACTCGCTAATTATTGACCGCATAGCCGCCTCAGCTTTACGCAGATTATTCTTTACTTCATAACCTGTGTAAACCCACTTCTGCTTACGCCTTCCAGTGTTGTCTACGAAATTCAGAACGGCATAATATTTGCCGCGTTTTGCTTGCAAGCTTCCTGTCAATTAAATAATCTCCTTTCTGTAGTCCGCTTGCTGTTGTACGGTCATTTTAGCACAACAGCACAAAATGTCAACTACCGGCAGAAAGAAAATTTTCAATACTCTTTTTAGTAATTAAGTAGCTTGTACCTATACGAACAGAGGGAATAGTGCCGTTATGCACAAGGTCATACGCAGCTTTTCTTCCTATTCGCAACATTGTCTGCATTTCTTTAACAGTTACCACATCAGGATAATTGTCAAACAATCAAATCATTCCATTTCCCATAAAATTTTATAAGTGCCCTGCGGAAACTGTCTACTCCTCATCAGTGGAGCGACTTTCTATCTGCAGGGTCTTTTAGTTCCCGCCGCGAGTTCACGGCTTCGTAAACCCTACGACTCGTCTACCGCTTATGGTGCGGCGCATCCTCGTAGAGCGTAATCAATAACTGCATAACCGCCATTATTGCAGTTTGCAAAAAGAAGTATCGTTATATCACGCCGAGGCTCGCAAGCAGCTGGATAATTGCCACAATAGCAATACCGCCAGTGAGAGCAAAGACGTTTAAAAAGTTGTAGATCAATGCAATCAGCATAATATCTCTCCTTTACAGATCGGCGTAGTCGGGTTCAGTGCTCGGGAAGAACGCTACGCCCGGCACGAACTTAATAACATCCGACGGCTCCGGAACACACATCTCTCCCGTTACCGGGTGTCGGTAAGGCTTCGGCTTACGCCTGACCTTCTGAAATGTACCAAAACCATATATTGACAGCTTATCTCCATCGTTAACGACCTTGGAGATAGCGTTGCACACTGCATTAATGCAGAACTCTGAATCACCGAGGGTGAGAGAGTTGTCTTTTGCCACAAGTCTTATAAGTTCCTTGCGATTCAAATTATCTTCCTTTCTTTCCTCAAAAGGCGACAAGCTTCGTCGCCGACTCAATGTTATAACCATCTTTATCGAGACACACATAAATACAGCCCTGCTGCTGAGAGTTAACCAACGCGCCGTCACCATATCTCATTTTCTGTGTTTCACACGCCGCACCCTGCTCATACATAGTGGTGTTTCCGATTTTATACGAACCGAGTCTGTGCGTATGCGCCATTACAAGGCAGTTGAAATCATACCCCTCATTGCGGAACCACAGCACAGCTTTCTCCGCCGTCTTCATAGGTGAACTACTAAAAGCCTTCGGGTGAACAAACATTACATGACCTATCTGTGAAAACCACTCGCCAGTATAAACGACTTCGATATCATCGAATGTCTCACGCAGCGGTTCAAACCACGTCTTAATATGATTGCGACGGTCGTAATGATAGAAACCATCAACGAAGATGTAGTCCAGTGCCGTCTCAGGCATAAGCTCCTGAAGATCTGAATCGAGGTGGTTGGCAAGATATGCTCCGAGGCGAAGCTCATGGTTGCCGTAGTTTGCGATGACCTTCTTCGGTTTTATGTAGTCAATAAGGTCTATAATGTACTGCCGACCCTCAACCAGTTCCTCGATACACGGTATGCGATACGACTTCGAGAATTTGGATATTGACTGACAATCAAATATATCGCCATTAAGCTGTAAGATATCTACTCGCCCGACATATGCCGAAAAAGTCTCTATCGGTTTGGCAAAAGGGAAGTGGAGGTCTGATATTGACAGCACCCTCGTCGCCACGCCGCGCTCAGCTATCTCACGTTCATAGTTACGACCGCGATTGAAAGCGGCAAATTCTTTTCGATAAGCACTCTCGCCGAGCGTCTGACCGCTTTCTGTATTGAGCAACTCGGCTATCTGGTCGCAAGTGAGACCATAAATTTTCTTGTTGTCGAAGAGCCGAACGAAGTAGTCAACATAGGACTCTCCGCTCTGCTTCTTAGCGAAGTCTTCCATCAGCGGTTCACCTCCACGGTTCGTGGCGAAGCTTCTTTAGGTAGCGCATCACCTTAAAGCCCTCGGTGCAGTAGTATGTTTTCTTTCGACTGGGAGCGTAGCGGTTCGTTACCGTTATATGCGTTCCCGGAAACTTCTTTCTAATCTTAAAAGCTTCCTCCTGCGAGATTTTAACTATATAAACCATTCCTTTTTATTAATTTGGAGCGAGTTTTCTTACCCCTCTCCTATTGTAACCGCACGGGACGCCCCTAAAATTTGTCGCATAATACGGCTATTTTAGGGGGTCGTTTATCCCGTTTGGGTCGGATTTTAGCCTATTTTTTTGTAAATTTTTGCGTGATTTGTTGTCAATTTACGCGAAATATTTATATCGAGTGTATCTCTTTCCATATAGCTCAACATCGCCCTCGTCGTCTTCTGCGAGCAGTCCGATAGGTTCTGCACCCGCTTCGAGAACCTCATAGAACGAGGTGTTGGGGTAGCCAAAGAGTATGTTAAATATCTTACGCTGAATCTGAGAATAACGAGGTTCTTCTATCTGGCGCAGAAGGTAGACCATATCGCTCTTGGTGAACGACATATTGCCCACATATTCTACGCACTCCTGCCTGATATCGCAACACTGCATCTGTTTTACGGAAGATTCTATGTCCGAAGCATACACGCTCTTTATCTCATTTGTCATGTCTGTTACGGCATTGATGACGCGGGTGACTTTCTCGTACTGTCTACGATGAACATCTATGCCGTTACCCACAAGAGCAGAGAAGGGAAGATACTCCTGTTTCTTTCCTATCTCTTCTCTCTGAGCCCTGTACGAGTTAATACAAGTCTGCACATGATCCATGGTCGTCAAATGCTTCTTGTAATTCTTTCGCTTGCGGTCATAGTAACCTTTGCCGATATCCTTCGCCTTGAAGAAGTTGGGTTTAATGGCTCTTCCGTCATCGCCCTCAATCTTATATTTATCACGCAGTCGGCGAAGCTCCTTAGCATTATTGATATTGAACTCTTTCTTTGCTTTGTCGATTTCAATGCCGCTCATAATATTCAAGATACATACATCTTTATATATTTCCTCAATATCACTATAACTGCCGCCACGATTGAGGACATCCCATATGCGGGTATTGAGCTCCTGACTGAGGTTGATGATATCGCCTATAAGATTGTTGCTCGTTTTAACATCAAGGTCAACCTGCTCGTCGTGAGTGTATCTGCGTTTTTTCTTAACGGACGAGACATCCGGAACCGCTATCAAAAACTTGCCTTCGTTCTTAAGTGCGGCATTGATAAGGTGAAGATTATCCGTAACAAGCGAGGTATCTGAATCAAACCTTTGCACCCTCGGTTTCCCGATATTTATTAGGGGAGTAGACTATCTCTTGACGTCGCTACAACGTCCACGGCACTTCCAAAATGCGGATTTTCACCGCATAAGTACAGAGTTCATAGGCGTATCAATAGACTTAGCCCGTATCTCTTAGTCGTTACACCTTCAGTGATATTTCTACCACTGCTTGGCACGGTATTGTCTTGTGGAGAAGATTTTTATATTAAGCCACTTTAAATGTATATCCCAAGTAGGGAGTGCTGTTTTTTATAGATTTACTTATATGGGTTTTCAAACTTCTTTCAATAAATCTCCTTATTTTTATTCTCCATTTAGATGTTTACCGTTAGCAGTCGGTGGCTTATTCCGACCACACCCCAGATTTCTGGGTTCACCGTGTTTTTTCACCACGCGTTACCGCGTGGGGCGACCCTCATCGATCGCAACCCGACAATTCGTTTAAGACATTTTCACCAATACTGTTTATACAGACTATCTCGTTCGTCAGATTAAAGTAGCGGTCGATCTCGCTACATTCCACGTTCGTCGGAACCCACACATTACTCATAGATATATGTGGACTGCGTGACCCTACGAGTCTCTGCCCGTAGCCAAACCTCTTAGTGTGTATGTTGCCAACACCCAGCACCGACACGCCGTCGAACTTGCCGATGGTTGCCTGTAACATCTCAACCGGGTTACCGAGCAAGGTTTCGTAATTTCCTTCGACGAGCACATGACCGAGCCTAAGATTTTTTGTAAAAGACTTAAGAATATCTATCTTGAAGTCATGATAAAGCTTCGTCTGCGCAAACCTGTCATTGAGACCGAGAAGCTTGTATACAACATCATTCTTCGACTCAGCAGGGGAGATGTCGAATTCGTCTTCTATCGGATATTTGATATGGTAGCGCAGAACTGCGGGGTCTGTTCTGACAGCTGTCATATAGTCAAAGGTGTCTTTCAGAAACGCCGCCGTCTCGGCCTTGTCCATCTGCAAGCTATTGAGAAGCTGGTAATGCGTCTGCACCATACGCCCGTCAAAGAAGTGGGTTGGCTTATCGTATTTAACCACACCGAAAGTGCTGTCTATATGCTTCATCCACTCATTCACCGTCCCGAACTTTAGGTATTTGATACTGCTTGGGGTGGTGATTATTTTTATATCCTCTACGCGGGTTGCCTTGGTGTAGCCGTTCAGCTGGCTCACATCGGTTATGTTGTGGTCTGCGAACCACTGCTGTAAGTTTGTATTAAAACAACAACACTTAAAGAAGAGGTTGCGGAGCAGTATCATACCCTTATCGCTGTATTTACCCATAGCAGAAATATCTATTAAACCTTGACCGTCCCATATCGAATTAGATATCTGTTCATCCTTTTCAGCCGCTACAAGGTGGTCTTCTTCCTCCCCAACCGAAATAACCCTGTCGTAAAATTTACTCTCATAGTCGTCTATTATAAGTATATTTTCAGGGTTTATCTCCAATATATCGATAATAGAACTCGACGGAAGGGAGATATATGACTCAAGCGCAGCAAGGTCTATTTCGTCCCCCTCGGCAACTTTGAGACCGCACATTTCCCATTTGTGCATACGAGCGTACAGCTTCTCGTCTATAAAGAGGCATTTCCCCACGCGGGAGCTGCCGCTCGACCTCTTCCAGCGCACATATTTTATGCCGTTACATACAAAGCCCTCATTATAAAGTATTCGACGGAGCTGCGCCGTACTCTTAACGGTTCGAGGGTTTTTAATGAGCATATACACGCCTCCATCAAACCCAAAATATTCGCCCAATATCTCGTCTGGTACGGGACGCTCTACGGGCTGTCCAAGTATTATTCCGGCAAGCTCGCCGTCCTTTACAGCCACGCAATCGTTAAAGCTCAACTCTGAGTCCTTGCAACCAAAGCGAATATATCTATTCCTTCCGGCTTTATTAAACTCCGAGACGGAGTATTTGAAGGTCACATTTATCACGCGGGAGGTATACTCTTTCTTTCGCCCATAGAAGCTAAAGTTGGTTCGACGGTAGACTTTCTCGTAAACCTCGCGCAGCTTAATCTGGTCTAAGCTGTAATCGAGGGTGTTGGCGTACCGCCTATAGTTAACCTTCCCATCCTTAGTTACCAGCGAATAACCCGCATCAGGGTAAAGCTGGTTGGTTATGTATATATCCTTGGCATCTATGCCCGGTATATAAATTGTATTACCTATGTTTATCTCTCCTCGTCCATATCCGTATTGATGGAACTATCCCCGTAGTCTATGTAATCGACTTCATCCCAGTTGCCGTGGCAAGGGTAGTCGATATCGTCGTTGCCGCAGCGACCAACCCACGGACAACCCTCACAAAATCCTTTGTTCAACTCCTCTTTCTTTTCCTTTCTCTAAGATACCGTTCACACCCTTTCCTTGAAATATCAGCGGTTTCTCATTTCGTTCAAGTTTCGCCGTCTATATACTGTAAGTTTCGGTTTTAAGTGTCCCGGCGGGGTAGTTTATACCCCAAATTTTCGTGCTCAAAAATTATGCAGTTAAACTGCGGATTATAAGTCCTTTCTCTACGAGCTTCTCATAGAAGAATTGTTTGCCCTGCGGCGTAAAGAACACCTGCGGCTTCACAAAGTCGGATCTCGTGTAATAATCCTTTATCTCGAACAATCCGTCATTGCTCTTCTTTGCGTAGGGGAGCAGCTGCTTTGACGGTGTGCGGTATAGATATTTCTCATCTATCAGAAACTTGACAAACTCACGCTCAGAAACCCCAAGTTCCTTTGCGGTAACGCGCAGACCCGTACACTTGTCGGAGCTAACGAAGGTGTCATAAAAATCAACCTTGGGAGTTTGTTCTTTGAGCTGCGCAGTCATTCTTTTACTTTCATTTAATATCATCGTTAGCGCGTGTTTCTGCGCAGAATCGAGCTGACCGAAATAGCTGTCAATAAACTGAGCGGTGTCGTTTACATATCCGCCTGTTTTACGAATGGCGGGAAGGATATCTGCTGTAACCCAGCGTTTGAAAGCTTTGGCGCTTGGGAGCTTGCTCGAAATGATAAGGCTGTAAAGCCCAGACTCGTTGATGAGCCAGCCTCCGCGCTGACCCAAACTCGATAACGATTCGTTATTGAGTTTATCCTCCTCGTCAACATGGTCGATCAGCGCCTTGCTCGGATTGCTGTACCCGAGCACCTCGGCGACATCCTTGCCTACAAACCACGGTTCGCCGTCAATAGTTATGGTGCGGATTTCTCCAAATTCCTCATTGTTAAATACTGTCAGTTCATTCACTTCATTTTCTCCTTTATTTATAATGTTAAAATTTGCAGATGGGGGTAACTTTTCGTTACACCACCTCTATCATTACGAGACTTTTAGCCCCGCCTCACTTCTCCGCTCTGTACTTCGCTAACGCCGCCGTCGCCTTGCGTTTCTGTTCTTCGGAAATGCTTCGAGCGGCGTTCTTTCTTATAGTAACTGCGGAAGGGATAGCCTTTAGAATCATCCCGCACACAGCGCCGTCGTCATAAACCGTCTGCTCTATAGGAGTCCAACCCTTACGCAGCGCGGCATTGAAGTCTTTCGGAACGGTGCTGTCCATTACCCAGCCGTCGCCACTTCTATATATGTGCGTCTCTCGCTCACTCACAGATATCTTACTCGTAATCGTCTTCGTCTTTATCGCCATTCTGAACCCTCTCCATCCAATCTTTTAAAAGTGTCCTCATTCTTCTGCTCGGCACATACAACCATATCTCTTCTCCACGCCTTATAGCCGACCTCCATATCCACTGCAACATAGTTGAAAGAGCGTACATATCTTGGTCTACCTCTACACCAAATTTCTCATACACACGCCTCTCCGCGACATTCATAAACAGGTTAACGGCGTAGGCAAGATACCTCTTGTTGATATATGAGTTAGTAGCCCTCTCGTTGAAGACGACGTAACTCTTGGTGTAACCTCTGCCTTTCACCTTGTTGCAAGCGCTCTTATAGGTTCCCCACATACGCTCGTCTGCCTTGCACCCGCGCCATATATTGTTATAGCAGTTAAATATATGGTCTTTTACTGTCTTGAGTTCGCCGTCCTCACCAGCCTTGCGTCTCTGATACCAATTCATAGACAGCGCATGGGGCGGGTCGCCTATACGGTTGAGCTTTGGCGACTCTACTATATGTATAAGGTCTTTAATATGTTTTGTGTATTCCGGTACATAATCGGTATTATCCGAAAAACGGTAAACGCCGTCCTTTAGCGACACACCTATATATGTATAGGGGATTTTGTAAATCTTCATAAAGTAGCAAAGCGCCTGTCCGGTAAACAAATACGTTAGCACGAACACCTCATCGAACGAGGTCAACAGCTCCTGCGGCAGAGCCCAATAATAAAGCTTCTGCCCCTTTTGTCCATCAACACACAAAATATCGCGGGAGCGGAACATCTTCATCTCGTCCTCAAATTTGCCTGAGTCGTACAGCTTGTCTGTAGCCCGATATGTCGTGCCGTCTGATTCTAAAAAGCCTGTAGCGACAAGCCCGCCAATGTCATTGGTCTTCATTTGACTCTCGATAAGAATATCCAAGCTCTCGTCTATGATGAGGGTATAGCCAAGCTCTCTAATCATCGCCAGCGTATCACGGTTATAATTTCTGAAAGCGGCGTGGGTTGTCGTTATGTTGCACCCCTCGCTTATAAGAGCTGCTGTGTGCTCTGTCTTTCTGAAATGGTATTCGCTCAGCTTGTTGCTCGGCTCGACGAAGTGCAGCTCCGGACAACCCTCTTTAATACGATTGCTCTCCGCCAGATACGGCGTGATGTAAATAAATTTCTTTTCCTTGTGTTCGTTCATATAGGTAATGGCAGCTTCGGTTTTGCCGGTACCCATAATCGCATCGCACACCTTGACTTTAATAATAGTTCCTCCTTAGAATTTAATAGTTTTTGTAAAAAAAATGTCTTAAACTGGCTCACAGCCCTTGTGTATCAAGGCATCTGAGTGCCCCCTCTCTTAAAAAACAATTTTGTGTTATGTGAAGGTCACAAGTCCACTAACGTGTCCTTGCTCGCCACATAATTCCGTCTACGGAGTAGGCGGGAGGCTACGCTATACCACCTCGGGAGAAGTTCTCTTCGCAAGCTTCGCTAACTTCTCTTCGGAGATACCGCTGACGCCTCCCTCAAACATCTCCGTAGGCGGGTGGAAGGCTTCGCCTTATTTCTAAAGGAAGACTGCATCCTCGGTTCGCTCCATCTTGAGGCGAACTCAGCAAGCCTTTAACTGCGCTGCGCTCCGTTTCCGTTCGCCTTATTAGTGTCGCTCACCTCGGATTTGCCTTGAAACGGCTTACGCCGTAGCCTGTACCACCATGTTATGTATATACCTTACACCCGAGGTTGGCTGATTTACCAAAATCTGAAGGTTAAATTTATGAATAAATTATTAACAGAAGTAGAGGGTAGAAGCTTAGCGCGTAGCGATAAACATAAATAAAAAAACGCGCCCTTCGGCGCGTAAGAAGATCGTACATATATAGAACTTGTAGAAGCTTTCTTCGAAGACGTCAGCCTGTACATACCAACCCTGATGGGTCTATAGGCTTATACCACGGACGAAAGACCGCTCGTAAGGTAGACTTCAGGGATTTTAGCCTGTACCACATCTTTATCTCGGATGCTCGTAGGGGTAATTTTGTGCGTAGAGCGGGCTTTTACCAGTTTTTTTAAAATTTTAAAAAGCACCAATCTACCTGACCCGTAGAAGATACCCTCCACTATGGGCGGGATTTGTGTAGTTCTGAGGGTCTATTTTGACGACGTGTGAGTGGGGTTGATTAACTAAGCGGTTTTTCATGATTATTTTTCTGCTATAGGTTTAAAATAGCCCCCTTGCGGGGGATAATCCATAAAGGCGTATTTTATGGATTATTATACCTATATACTCGATGTATACGGACTGTAATATTTTAGTGCTATATAGGCATTATTTTTTTGCTGTATATACACAACAACACAACACGACAACCCTCCAACCCTTCGTTGTCGTCAATATTATATGTCTATAAAGCAAAATAAAAAAATACCTATGCATCAAAAAATAAATTCCATGTGTATAGGTATTATATTATATATTATATAGGTAGGTATATATCCTATTATGTCGGGACGGCTACACCGTCCCCATCGGCGGGCTATGCCCGCCTAATAGACGCGCGAACATCTATTATTCTGCGCAAGAATTATTTATCGTTGATTGGTAGGTGCAGCACGGCGCGGAGTGCATCGGGGGATATATGCGCGGCAGCGGCTACTACTGATACCGCCGTGTTCAGGTCAGGCGGCGCGGGTGTAGGTGTAGGCGCGGCGTTACAACGTAACAAAGTATCTATGGGCATATTCAGGTAATTACATATAGATACAAGTATAGTATATGACATTGCAGTACCTTTATCCATATAATATAGTGTATTTTTAGATATATTTAAGTCATGCAACATCACGCTGACGGGCACGCGCCTAAAATGGCACATATGTTTTATTCTTTTTGAGATTATAGGCGGCTCAATATCTGCCATATTGTACAATTCGGCGGGTTTATTTTCATTCATTTATTGTGCAATCCTCCAAATAACAATAGATTTATAGAAAACTCTTGCAAAGTCCATAAATTTATGGTAGTATATAGGCGTACTCAAGAACAGGGCGCGCCAACATCCGAACGGCACGGCAGAGCGGCAGAGCCGCCGCCGACAAGCTGACGGATGACCGCAAAGGCGCGGCAAGGTGCTAATCTACCATAAAGAAGGCAAGGCGCGCACGGTTCAAGCGGTATATATAGGATTATAAACACAATGCCGCGAAAAGTCAAGCGCACTATTCAAGCGGCTTGCTATCCGTTCAAGGGTAAAAAGACGGAAAGCGGAACACATAATTATTGAATATAGCCTTGCAATACTTTGATATTGCTATCACGCTTTGACGGCTTTTTATAGCTATCAGCCAGAGGCGGCGCGTGCCGTGACGCGTTCCCGATTTTTCAATAATGCAAAATACCTTGCAAGCTATTTATATAGCTATTATCGCGTTTATTAAATTTTTCGGTTGCAAGGGTGACGCGCTGTCAGAGGGCGCGGAAAGACTGAGAAAATTTTCGGAGGGGGCTTGAACCTCCCGCCGCGTATGGTGTGTATGCGTTCGGACGCCGCAAAAGCCACGATAAAAAATAACCTATTCATTAATGCTATAAAGATATTTTAGCTTTACACTGCCCGCGCTATTTCTCAGGAAATACGAATAACGGACGGCAAATTTTTATTCTCAGGAATAAATATTTATTGTAAAGCAAAGATATTAATATTTCATTGAATGAATAATAACGATATATAATTAATTCATTTTTAGCACATTTCGAGCGCGTGAGCTGTTATATGTTCGCGCGCTTTTTAATATGCTAAAAGCATATAAAAATTTTAAATAAGGACGGTAAAAAATCATGAAAAAGACAACAGAGAAGAAAGCATTACGGAATATTACGGATATCAGAGCAGATCTTGAAACACGTGTTAACGCCTACAACGCGGCAATAAATGCCGACGATACAAAGGCGGCAGAGCTCGAAAAGCTCGACAATGAAACATCAGAGTTTGAAAAAGAGTATGCCCGCGCCGCGTTTCATGCAACGGCTCTTGAGTTACTCGGCAAACCCGCGCCCATGCTTGCGGCGGCAACGGCTCTAACTTTCGAGACGCTGAAACACAAAGACAAAGAGGATGAAAACGGCATAAAATCGCGTGAACTCGTCACGGCTGAACGCCCGCTTGATTTTGTTGCGCTTGAATCATTCTTTGTCGAGCGCGGAAAGAAATTCGGCGCAGAATCTGCATGGGTTTACAAAGTCGCGGCTTTTAACCGCTTGCTCTGTATGAGAACGGCGCAGAGTATCGGCGCGGATGTAAAAACAGTCGCGCAAAAGTTTGCTACGCCTACGCAAGCCCGTGAGATAGATTTAGGCAAAACGCCGACAAGCAACACGCAACTGCTGAAACAGTTACAGATGATAATTGATTCTATGCTTTACGTGGAAGGTGAGAAGGGTAATATTTATAAAGCAAATTCGCATGATGTCGGTTATCTGCTTTCCCTCTACGCGAAAAAGGGGCGCGGCGTTCTGAGCGTTGCGGCGGCTCGCCCGAAGTATCTCGAAAAGCTTATCGCGGAAATACTTCACCGCATAGTTACCGAAAAATCCTATAATATCGAGTTCAAGGAAAAGAAAGACCGCGCAAGCGGCAAGATAGACCCTAAACCCGCCGGAGCTGTTGAGTCCGCAAGAAAATCCGCGAAGAAGTCGAGCGCAAAGGCTCAGACAAAAGCAAAGGCAACAAAAGCGGCGTAAAAAATTTTACGCTCAGAAGTGAAATTAAATCAAAATTAAAAATCCCCGTCAAAACGAAAAAGAAAATCAAATTTGACGGGGATTTTATACCCTAAAATTTTGAGAAGATTTTGGTAAATAGCTAAAGTCAAATTGTAAGATGGAGCCGCCGTGAAAAGGAAAAACGCTTTCGGCGGCTATTTCAAAAACAGAAAGGAAATCGAAAACCATGCGCTATTACAAAGTTAAACCAGAATACGATCAGATGTATAAAAATCCGCGCATACACGACGCAAACATTCTAATTGCGGATGAGCTTTACACGCCTACAGAGCGAATTAAGCTGCGATTCGTGCCCGATAAGTGTTTTGATATCGTGGATATCCCGCGCAACAAAACTGGGTTTATGTTCGGCGCAAGATTTGCGTTTGGAAACTAATTTAGAAAGGAATTGAGAATCATGGATAAAATTCAGGTTGAAATTTGGAATGCACTTTGCGATCTCGACGGCGAAACGGTTGCAAGACTGTTTACAAATTACTACGGGAATCAGCTTTTGACCGACGATTTCCGCGAGTTTATGGAGGAGGAAGGCGCAATATGAAAATCAAAAACGGAAATAAGACTGTATTCGAAATCGTAACCAATCACGATTTTACACTTGACGAAGCTATAGCCTTCGCGGGTGAATACTCGAACGACGCCGCTATAAACGGCGAGCCGGAAGTAACCATTGACGGCAAGAAATACTATTATGAGGAGTTGTATCTGGAATGGTAAAGGAAAGCGCCTACACAACCGAAGCGCGTGAATTTCTGAAACGAAACGGAATCGAAATGCGAATCGTTTTTAAAGACCAAAAAGCAAATCGAGACTGGGATGAAACCGCATTACGAAACCGGTACGCGGTTTATATCCGAAACACAAACAGCGGCGAGGTTATGCGCGTTGTGTTTTGGGATTCCATATGTAACACAACACACAATATTACGCCGACTTGCTACGACATTCTCGCGTGTTTGACGAAGTATGACCCCGGTGACTATGAGGATTTTTGTTCGGAATTTGGGTATGAAACCGAAACCGAAAACGAATTCGGCAGACTAACGCGAAATCCGAACGCTTATAAGATTTGGAAGGCGTGTTGTCACGAATGGGAAAAGGTTCGGCGCGTATTCGGCGAAGGCGAAACACTCGAAGAATTGCAGGAAATAAGCTAAGAAAAATCGCATCGGAAATTGGTAATGAAATTATATCCCCGAAGTGTTTCTATTCTCAAAACATAATCTAAATGCTACAAAATCGAAACGAAAATGAAAGGAGCGAATATTTTACTATGTCATACGAAAAGTTTGTAAAGGGGGTGGTGTGGAGAGTCGGATTTAAAACGAAAATCCGTTTTGAAAACGACGGCGAAAAGTATACGGCATACATAACGGGCGGAATTATTATCTACGGAAATAGCATATCCGCTCTTGTATTGGTGCGCTGGGGCGACGGTCATTCGGCGCGAATAAAATTAGAGGAGGGAAGGAATTCATGAGCTATAGTACCTATGGGGTCGAAGTTGAAAAGCAAAACGGTTTGGTAATCGGAAAGCATTTCAACAATCTCGATGATGCTATGTGTGTAGCCGAACGGGCTGTATATGAGCGCGGCTGCGTGTGGTCGTGCGTATATATGCCTAACGGCGATATCTATGTTGAGTATGAGATGTAAATCGAATACGGCTTTAGCTAATACGAAGAAAATGTGGCGTAAATTTTAAAAGATTTTGGTAAATAACCGAAGTCGTGATATAAGATAGAGCCGCCGTGAAAGGAAAACCAAACTCGGCTGCTAAATTTAAGATCAGAAAGGAAAACAAAATGGAAATCAGAGAGGAAATGAAAGACTGGGTATATTTTGGAGAAATACGCTGGGGAGATGTGTTTCGTACCGAGGACGGCGATTACTATATGAGGGTAAGCGGGTCAGCAGAGTACAACGCTGTTAGAGTTAGTGCTGGAGAGTTAGTCCGTGTTGGCGGCGGCGAATTGGTGAGCCCAGTTCACAACGCGAAAATGGTGGTTAATTTCTGAAAGGAGATCAAAATGAAAATCGAAATCAAAACCGGGAACGCCGCTTTTCATGACTGTGACGCGGAAAATGAATATGCCGACTACTACGCCACGGCGGCTGAGCTCAACCGAATTTTCGGGCAGATAAGCAGAGCTGTAGCCGAAGGGCGAACAGACGGCAAGGTGATAGACATCAACGGAAACATATGCGGAGAGTGGAGGTTCTGAAATGAGACTGATTTTTGTTGTGATTGTCACTGCCGAAAACGGAAAGTATTACGCCTTCGCCGACACGATAGCGACGGGTAATAACTTAATCGCCATACTTAAAAGATACAATGCTGATATATGTCATTTGTGTGAGAGCCGTATAGAGGCGGAGGAACTGGCGCGAAAATGGAATGAGGCATATAGGCAAAACGGTACAAACTTATTTTAAATCAGAAAGGGAATCAAAATGGAATTGAGATTTGCAATCACAACTGTAATTGAAATTGCCTTCGTCGTCGTGTTTTTGTATGCGCTGTGGCACGAGGGTAAAATTATAGCTTTCGAGGAACGGATGGAGGATGCCGTAGCTCGATGGCTTGCAAAGAAAATCATAAACAGAAGGAGGAGAGCTGCGGTTGACAGAAGAAGACAGAATGAAAAGGTTCGTTAAACACAAAATCAAAGTCCTAAAGGAATTGGGTGTGAGTTTGACAACCGAAGATGAAAAGCGTTTGGCGACGGCTTCCAGTTATATCGCTGTAGATAATATGGCGAGAACGATGATTCAGAAATTAAATTAAAATTCAGGAGGAAAATAAAATGAGTCACAAATATAAAGTAGGCGACAGGGTTATAAGCTTGTCTGGACCGAAGATGTTCGCAAAAGCCACGGTTTGTTATACGGGCGAACTCCCGATAATAGATTGGGATGTAGGGATAGCTTACGATGAACCTATTGGTGTACATAATTGCAGTGGACACTGCGAAGAAGGACATGGGCGTTGGGTCAGCGAGTCATATTTGATACCCGAGCCCTCTAAGAAGGCTTCAGAACGAGAATATATTCAGTTTTAAATCAAGGAGGAAAATAAAATGTATTTCGAAAACGAAAATAGGGAATTTTTAGAAAAATACGACAGCGATTCAAAGCAGATAGAATACTATACAGAACAGGTGGAACGGATTTTTTACGAGGTCGGAATTGATAATGATTTTACTACGGCAGGAATAGAAGCCAATGTCAGAGAGTGGTTTTATAAGAAGGAAACTCTGTTTCATATTCTAAGAAATCATCCTATGTGGAACGAAGAAGCAAAGGCAATAATATTTCTCCGTGATGAAGTTAGGGGGTCAGACCCATTTGCGTTCAAAAGAGACATTAATGAATTGGTCGTGTATACATCAAGAAAAATAATTGAAAACGAGCTTGAGCAGTCCGAAATGTTTAATGCGGTTATAAGCTTGCTTTCTCAGAGTGCAAGTCGAGAGATAAGCGAACGCGAAGCGGAGTCGATAAACCGACTCGGGTACTATAAGGAAATGCGTTCCGGAATGAAGCGCAGCCGTGTAATCAATACAGTATTCAAGGAATATCCGATAGGCGATGACCGTAAAATTGACGCGACGAAGTTCACAGATGAACACGAGGAGGGTGACAGAAATTATTTAAGCTATAACAAGTTGTTTGCAAAAGCCGCAGACGATACTAACCCGCTTAAAATAAAAAGAATAACCGTACTGAGTGTGAACATATGCGATTTTCTTCTGATGTCAAATGGAAATTCGTGGAGTAGTTGTCACTTCATTAACCGCTCAGGTGCGTATCAGGGCTGTTATAAGGCAGGGACTCTCAGCTATTCCAACGATGGTACAAGTATGTGTTTCTATACGCTGCCTGAAACATACGAAGGAAATCGGTGGTATATGGAAAAGAAAATCACACGACAGTTGTTCTTTTATGAAAACGGTTTGCTTTTGCAGTCTCGCCTCTACCCGAAGGGCGGCGATGCGACGGGAGAAAGCTATGGAGATTATAGAGCGGTTGTACAGGATATTATAGCAAAATGCATTGAAAAACCGAATTTGTGGAAGAAGGTCGATGATGATTGGGATTGCTACATAGTCACCTATAATAACACATTCCATTACCGAGATTACGATGAATACCCTGACGAGTGCGTATTCACATACAACAAGGAAATGAAATCAGAAACGACATACGGTTTGCATATTGGCGGCGATTCCTATTGTGTTGATTGTGGTGATGTGATGGACTCAGATTATGATAATGCGAAAGAGTTACAGTGCTGTAATTGTCTTAATAACCGCTCTTATTGCCATCGTTGCGGCTGTAAGATCGACACGGACGATATGGTATATGTAGAGGAAATCAACTCGTATTTATGCAAAACTTGCTATGATGAATATATGGAGGAAAAAGAAAATGAAGTTGCTTAACATATTTAAGTTTCCGCAGAACAAGCTCAAATCGGCGTTGACTTGTCACTTGAGAGATAAAGGATATTCGCCGATATCGGACGACGGATTTGTATACGCGGCGGGCGAGGTTCCGGTCTTGCTCGTCGCTCATATGGACACCGTACACAAACGGACTCCTGATATCATTTGTGTGTCGGAAGATAAAAGTATAATGATGTCGCCGTATGGTATAGGTGGAGACGACAGGTGCGGTATCACTATGATTCTCGAAATTATCAAAGAACTGCGGTGTCATGTGCTCTTCACGGAGGATGAGGAAATCGGCGGCGTGGGTGCGGGAAAGTTTTGCGTGAGTGGAATAAAACCGAAAATCAATTTCATAATCGAATTTGACCGAGCGCACGAAAAGGACGCGGTTTATTATGAGCTTGATAACGAGGTGTTTGCTGAAACGGTAGAAAAATACGGATTTAAGCGAGACTACGGTTCTTATTCGGACATAGTGGATATAGCGCCGGTGCTCGGGTGTGCTGCTGTTAATTTGTCGTGTGGATATTACAATGCTCACACCCAGCATGAATTTGTTTCTCTTCCCCAGATGTACGCGCAGATAGAAAGAGCAAAGAAGCTTATAGCAAATGAGTGTAACAATTTCTTCGAATGGAAGGAGTTCGTGCGCGATAGAAGTTGGGGTAACGGAAATTGGTGCTACGGCGGATGGTACGATAATTATGACTACTATGACAGCAAAAACAAATCCAAATCTAAGAGTAAAGTCAAGCCTGTGTCCAAGGAAGTGTCACTTATACCAGACGACGCATACCTTCAATCGTCAGACGGTGACTGGATTGAAGTTGGAGAGGAGATAGATGATTTCTTTGTGGATGATTCGGGAACGGTATATGTATACGACTCCGAATACTTAATGGTAATTCCATTGTTTGAATATGTGGCGATAAGCGCAAATGGAGTGCCTTGTAAAATGGATCCGGATAACAGCTTTATGGTCGAAATCGAAGAGTAAAAGGAGGAATTTTAAAATGGGATGGACAAGTTATCATGCGTCGTTCTATAAGAACGGCAAAATAGATAGAAAAGCAGAGTGCGACAGCATAATGAATTGCGATGTGGTAGGCAACAAAGGGAGATATGAAGTGCTCAAATCTGCTATGGTGGGCTCTACTTACTATGCCGCTATAAAGGAAACCATTTTCAAAACGGGAGCTAAGCCCGAAAAGGAAAGCGTTTTTGGAGTGGTAATACTCACATCCGTTAACAACAAAGACTATTTTAACTTTTCTTACAAGGATATGGATGAAAGCACTGGTCCCGGTTACTATGATTGTCCGAAAGGAATACTTGATGTGCTTACCCCTACGGAGTATGAGTGGGCAAAGGAATGGCGAGAGCGCTGCTATGAGAATATAAAAAAGAAAAAGAGTCCAGACGCACTCAGCAATCTGCCAATCGGAAGTGAAATCAAATTTACTCTGTGGGACGGTACTGAAAAACGGTTGGTAAAGCATCCGGCTGCGTATCAGTTTAGTCGTCCGTTTTGGATGAACTTAAATGAATATACATATGTGCCGGTAAACAGAATCCCTAAAAACTATGAAGTAATAAGAAGAGGCGCGTAACCATGTTTGATTATCGATAATATTAATTCAAAAAGGAGAATTAAAATGCCAAATTGGGTAACAAATCGAATTGTGTTTCACGGAAATCAGGAGAATATAGACAGGGTTCTTCAGTACATAAAAGGAAATGGGTCTATGATTGACTTCAACAAAATTATCCCAATGCCCGACAACATTTATCGCGGTGATTTAGACAAGAGAGCGAGGGAGCTGTACGGCTCAAATAATTGGTATGATTGGAGTGTGGCGAATTGGGGCACGAAGTGGAACGCGCAATGTTCCTCACTCAACAACAAGAATACGCTGTGGTTTGATACGGCGTGGAGCTGCCCTATACCCGTACTCAATAAGCTTGCAGAAATATGTTGCATAAACGATGTTAGGTTTGAAGGGGAATGGGCTGATGAGGATTGCGGTTATAATGTTGGTGTGTTTTGGAGCGACAACTGTGTAGACGAAAACTGTGATTTTTATTATAAACCCATAGACGACGAGACAGACGAAGCATACGACATATATGTAAAACTCAAAGGCGAGAGTGATTGTATGGGTAAGGACGGCGATGGACATTGGATCCGTTACGATTGTGATACTTGCCCAAACAAAGACAAATGCTAAAACAAAAATAACAAACAGAAAGGAGATATAAAAATGAAAACATATAAAGGCTTTGACAAAGACTTAAAGTGCAGAGACTTTCAGTATGAAATAGGAAAAAAGTACGAAGAGAAAGAAGCAAAAGCTTGTGAAAAGGGATTCCATGCTTGCGCTAATCCACTTAATGTACTTCAATATTATCCTCCTTGCCATGAAAATCGATATTGTGAAGTAGAACAAGATGGCGATTTTTCCGAAAACGGTGATGACTCGAAGATTGCTTCTACAAAAATAGAAATTAGTAATGAGATTAGTCTTGAGGAATTGATACAAGCCGCAATGAACAAAAGTGGCGAAAGTGAAATTTATTCTGTGAATACCGGCGACCATACGGTGGCGGAAAATGCAGAGAATTGTTCAATAGCATTAAATAAGGGCTATGGCTCGATAGCGACAAATGCTGGACACTATTCACTGGCAACGACTATAAAAAAGTTTTACAATAGCAGCAAATACGGGTGATTATTCAGTTGCATGGGGTCAAGAAGCTCATTCAATAGCAGCAAATATAGGCGAAGGTTCAGCGGCACTGAGTGGTGGATATCGGTCTATAGCAGCGAATACGGGGGGACGTTCTACTGCCATAAGTTACGGTGGGGATTCAGTAGCAATAAATGTCGGCAACCAGTCAACAGCTATAAATAATGGTGGCACATCGGTGGCTTTGAATACAGGTCATCATGCAGAAGCGTCAGTTCAAAATGAAAATTCTATTGCAATAGCGACAGGCATCCAATCAAGAGCGAAGGCGGGACTTGGCTCAGCGATTGTTCTTGTGGAGAGAACCAGTTGGAATGGAAGGGATTATCCGCTAAATAATATTAAAGCGGTAATTGTAGACGGAGAAAAAATCAAGGCTGATACTTGGTATACCCTTAAAAACGGCGAATTTGTTGAGTGTGATTAACAGAAAGGAATTAAATTTGGAATGGAATTGAGATTTGATTTACCACAATCTCCGAAGCTTTAGCTTCGGGGTTAAGGTAACCAAATATTAGCCGACCTAAGTCGGCAGAAAGGAGAAATTGATATGATTAAAACCAATAGAGCTTTTGTTTATAGATTATACCCAAATAAAAAACAAGTAGAACTTTTTCAAAAGACTTTTGGTTGTGTAAGATTTGTATATAATCAGATGCTTTCAGTTCAGGAAGAACGATATACTGAATACAACATATTGTAGACGAGCTTTTACCGGCGTGTATTGTGAGCATATGGACGGAAATGTGTGTGTTAGACAATCCAGCGAGTGTGAGTTTCAGTACGGAGCGGGTAGACAACAAGAAGTTGTAGCTCAAAAGGAATTGGATTCTGATTTAAAAAACGAAAACAAAAGGAGAATGTAAATGAATATCAAAGTAAAAATCTGTGATAAGGCTATCGAGCTTATTGATCTGTTGGCTAATATGCCGCTCGCTGATGATGAATTTGTCGATGAGATAATAGACGGTATTCGGTACAACGAGCCGTACCGAATAGAAGCAATTAGAGATGAGGTACAGAATGGCTGAAGAAATATACTATTACATAATGGACAAGCATGGAGTAATCTATGGCAGAAGTACAAGTAAAACTCGACTTCAGGAGAAAATGAAAAACAATTTCACCGAAGCTGTTATACGGAAGTTAGGAATAGAAATCGTTGAGGTGTATGATAGCATCTGAGCTATCGTAAGTAAAAAAATAATATGGGAGAGGAAGATTAAAATAATTAAGAGAGGAGAAATCTACTTGGTTTCGCTGGACGGAGTGGGGTCTGAACAACGGAACACAAGACCTGCGATTATAGTGCAAAACGATGTGGGAAATGCCCACTCGCCGACGACGGTCATCGTACCTTTATCGACAAAAATAAAACCGTCTATGGCGACGACGCATGTCAAAATAACAAGTGAGCAGGGCGTAAGAGATGAATCAGAAGCGTTATGTGAACAACTGAGAGTGGTAGACAAATCGAGATTAGGAAGGAGAGTGGGTAAAATCACCGACGAATCGATTATGACGGATATAACAAGAAAAATAAAAGTAGTGTGCGGCTGTTAATTGGAGGGGAAAATGGAACATCAAACAGTAGTAGCAAAAACGAAAAATGGAGATGAGTTTGTGGCTTGTTCCGGTATCGGAAGCAAGCTCTGCTCAATACATAGCTGCGAGTCGTGTCCTAAGATGAAATCAATTCAGGACAGCGCAAATAAGCTTGGATATGCCGGAAAAGGAAATGACCTTGCAGAACTATTAAATTATCTATTCGATAAGGAGTGTGAACAGTTTGGAAATTATGCTGTTGTGGAGGTGTGTATGTCAGATTGACTCAATTCAAAGTAAAAGAGTTCAAGAGAATTTTACGGGATAACGGCTATAAGGAGGTGAGGTGTTGCGGTAGCCATCAAACTTGGAGCAATGGTGCAAGCAAAATTACTTTGCCGACGGTTAAGCTGAGTCCTGTTATAGCGGCTCGACTCATAAAGGAAAATGATTTGAGTGTCCGATAAAAGTGACAACTTACAACAGAAAAAATTCCCTGTTGACAAGAGAATTTTTTGGACTATAATAAAAAATGTAAATGGAACAAATGTTCGATTAAAGTTCGATTAATGAAAGGAGAAATTTGTAAAATGGGATTTTTGGGTTCATTTCTTGGTCTGATTGGTGCTTCGGCGGTGTTTGTTGGAGCCGATGTTAAAGAGCGTTGGGACGAAATAGATAGAGAGCGGCAGCGCATTGCGGCAAACCCCGCACCGCCTCCGGAGATGAGGGGAAATTTAAGAGATAAATATGAATCTGAATGGCACAGAGGCGATAACACTCACTTCCCGGAAGAATATCTTCCTGCTCTTGAGAGCGATCCAGAGGTACTTTACTGGTGGATTGAGCTTCTTGCAGAGCGTGAGATAAGGCGTCAGGGTTATCGCGGTTATCCTATCAGTATTCAGGGCAATTTCAATCGAGTGTATAATGCTTGGAAGGAGCGTCAGAATTGGGTCAGATAACCAGTGTTGATGTTAATAAAGACATACTTATTGATAGCCTAAAAGCCCAGAACGCAAGATTAAAAAAGCTCCTCCGCGAAACAGCAGAAGAGCGAGACAGATATAAATCCTTGTGGGAAACAAATCGGATTCAAAATGAATTTTCAGAAAAGGAGCGAAAAGCAAATCGGCGATTAGAACAAGAGAAAAAGCAAGAGCGGTTGCTGTCCGGTGTAAAATCGGACGGCGTTCCAATAGCTCATGCGGCGGATTCGATTCGTTCCTATGATGAAATGTGTGTTGTACTGGATAAGCTCAAAACCACAGGACGAATGGGAATACGAAACTGGGCTATGTTCCGTTGCGGCATTTGCTTCGGTCTTAGAGCAAGCGACCTCGTTAAATTAAAATGGGGTTGGATCATAGATGACGACGGCGAGTTCAGAGACCGTATACCCGTAGTAGAGAGCAAGACATCTAAAATCAATCGGTGTTTCATTTCGGATGCGATAAAGGAAACGCTTACAGAATATCGCAAGTGGCTCGGCGGACGCAACTGTTCTCCCGATGATTATATCTTCTCGAAGAACAACGGCGGGAGACTACAGGAGCAAAGCTATTCACGATATCTCAAAAGCGCGGGAAAGGAAGCAGGACTGCCGATACACATTTCTTCCCATACAATGAGAAAATCATTTGCCAATATAGTGCTGTGTGTCCACGACGGCGGGGCAAGCGATAACACCATACGAGACATTCAGGGATTATTAGGACATGCAGATGTTCGAGTTACAATGAAATATTTAAAGGAAACAACGCTCAGATATGACGCCGCAAGAAAAGAAGTTTCAGATTTTGTGCTCGGCAGAACCGATGTAAACGAGTTGGTCATAACCCAGCAAAAGAATAATGACGATGTTTACAAAGTGTGTATGGAAATTCTTGAAAAAGTTGCGTAAATTTTGCGCGAAAAGGTTGTTTGCTCCGGCGCCGAGGCGGGCGAGCTTTATATGCTGTATGCCTATGTCGGTGACATGGACTTCAAATATATAGACCAGTCGGTCGCCGATGCCGGAGGCAGCGTAACCTTCAATTATTATCCGATGGATTGTGATGAAGAGCTGACCGTCAAGGTCGTGGGAAAATTCAACGGAGAAATTCAGGAAAAATCAGTTGAACCTCAGGCGCAGTGCGTATCTTCCGTTGCTCTGAGCGAAGATTATATTGAACTCAACGTCGGAGCCGAACACAGGCTCAAAGCTGTTCTTGAACCACTGTATGCCACAAACCGGTCTGTCACATGGTCATCCTCCGATGACAACATAGTCACAGTGGACGAAAACGGTGTTGTGACTGCGGTTGCTCCCGGTGAAGCGGAAATCACCGTCACAACAGCGGAACGCGGCTTCACCGCCGCCGAGTTTAAGGCGGCACAAACCGATGGTTGGGAGAAACAGTATCAGTACAAAGTCGGTAAGAAAAAGGTGTATATGGCTCCGTCTGCTGCCGAGGCACAAGGGCTTGTTCGAGCAGATAAACATCCCAAAAGCACCCGCTACGGCAGACAGAACCCCATCTCCGAGCGCTGGAACAGTGAGGAACATCTTGCGGCATGGCGGGCGGCATGGGCTGACGTGTCCAACCGCTATCTGGAACGCGCCGGGCGGGAGGAACGCATTGACCACCGAAGCAACGCCGCACGGGGGCTGGATGAGATTCCTACCATCCATGAAGGTGTGACGGCGCAGGCGTTGGAGCGCAAGGGGATCATCTCTGACCGCTGCGAAATCAACCGGCAGATCAAAGCCGACAATGCGCTGCTGCGGGAATTAAAAGTTGAAATTAAGAAACTGGCCGCACTGGTCGTCCGTACTGTCCCCGCCATTGCGGAAGGGCTGGAAAAGCTGCGCAGCCGTGTGCTGATCTTCTGCTACCAACTCTCTCACATTCGCAGCGGCAAATCGCATATTCAAAAATCCCTTGCCGTATGGAAGCCGGAGCTGGAGCGTTACACCGGTCTGGTGCAGCAGATCAAGGAAAAGAGCAAGGAGCGCAAATCGCTGGTTGCAGAGAAAAAGGAATTGCCAATATACCATGTGAAACGCCAGAAGGCACTGGCTGTCCGCATTGTAGAGCTGACGGAAGATTTAGAGGAACTGTGTTCCGAAAAGGCGCTTCTTTTGCAAAAATTTGAGTATGCGGAGGATGCAGGCGCAGAGGCATTCCGCAAGGATATTGCCACCATGGAGGCCGGTCTGAAAAAGCTGGAGACGCGGGAACAGAAATATTCCGTTGAACTGGATAAGGCTTTGACTGAATATGCCGAGCTGAAAGCGCAGACTGCGGATTTTGATCCGGTGGAGCTGTACAAAGCACGGAATGCAATCCGTCCTGTGCAGGAAAAGGAGGTAGAACAGCAATTAGAGGGCACCATGCACGAGAAGCCTTCCCTTATTATGCTGCTCAGCGCCAAGCAGGAAGCGTCTCGTCTGCTTGGAGAGAATGCGGAGAATCGCAGGCGCGGCAGATGATCATGCGGCGAAGGAGTACGGAGCAACTTAAAAGGTCTCACCTTAAAACGGATCGATGCAAGATCGAACGTTAATGATAGTGCAAAAGCAGTAGTATTATGTGAATACGTCATTCATGTCGTGTGAATTTCTGTTCTTCTCCTTGCAATCACCCCATCTGTGCAATATGAAACAAAATGGGTATCAGAACGCAGCGTTTGGATGCTTCGTTCTGATGCCCTTTTACGATATGGTTTCTTTTACAGCGGCGACAACGATTACCGGAATTCCGTCGTCTCTTTCTGCAACACTGCACTCCTTTTGATTAGCGATTTTTTCTCCACACCCCTTGCAAAACAGAAAAAAGCGCGGTATAATATGACCGGAAGAACCAAAGCGGTCATGTTTCAGGGAGGTTGCGACCTTGGCTTTTACCGATTACGAGACTGAGCAGCTTCGCAAGGCGTTGCTGAAGGAAACGAGACATTGTGCTGTCACGCTGGGGATGAAGAAAACCTCTGTGGATCAGCTGACGAAGGCTGTCGGCATTGCGAAGGGCTCGTTCTATAAATTCTACGAATCCAAGGAAATGCTTTTCTTCGCGGTTTTGGAGAACATTCACTCCGAGCTTTACGGAGTGGCTGACCATGCACTGAGCGAAACTGACGGCTTGCCGCCGTCGGAGCGTGCGGCAAAGGCGGTTCTTGCCGTCTGCCGGCGGCTGTCCGATACCGGCGACATGGTTTTCATTGAAAACGATGCGAAAGGTGCTGGAAACGCTGGTGTACGGCGCTTGCAGGGAGTTATTTAAATAAGCGGAAGGCCGCAGAGATGCGGCTTTTCCGAGGCGCAGCGGTTAGCATACTCTAACTGTATGACTGTGCGTATCGGTTAGGCGAATCTAACATCGAAAGGAATGATAGCGATGCAGGAACACAAGGACTTTTGGGACAAAAATGCCGGTCGGTACGACCGCTTTATGCGAAAGGATCGGGCGGCGTATGACGAGATGTATGCGCTGATCCGGCCGGTTGTAAAAGCTAAGACGGTGTTGGAGCTGGCGACCGGCACGGGATTGATCGCAAAACACATCGTAACCGCGGCGGCGCACATCGAGGCGACGGACGCCTCCGCGGAGATGATCGCTGAGGCAAAGCGGGATAATCGCTCGGCAAAGCTGCACTTCTCCGTGCAGGATATGTTCCACCTGCCCTATGCGGACAAGTCCTTTGATGCGGTGATCGTGTCCAATGCCCTGCACATCGTTCCGCAGCCGGAGAAAGCCCTGTGGGAAACCAGACGCGTGCTGAAGGACGACGGCGTTCTGATTGCGCCGACCTTCACTCATGCTGGAAATTCGTTTTTCGGCAAGGTCAGGGCGTTTTTTATGAAGCTTGCAGGCTTTCCCCTCCACAGCAAGTGGACGAGCGAGGAATACTTGAGTTTTCTGCGGCAGAACGGATGGGCGGTGCGGAAAAGCGTTATTCTGAAAGCGTCATTTCCGTTAACTTATACCGAATGTACGAAATCGGAGGTGCGATAAAATGTCATTTTTTGAAAACACCCGAAAGCCTGTAGGGCTTGGCGGAAAAATCATGGTCGCCATGATGAATTTGGGTCACAGTCCCGTGGCGCGGTGGGGACTTCGCTTTTTGGAGCTTACTCCGGACGCCAAGGTGCTGGACTGCGGCTGCGGCGGAGGGGCGAACATCAAGAGACTTCTGAAAAAATGCCCGGAGGGTA
>PPYE01483067.1_pt1 | contig 26216 bp, 24 predicted proteins | sample 1559881 | NCBI WGS metagenome assembly PPYE01 (sample SAMN08240022, study PRJNA423297) | Human gut metagenome, whole genome shotgun sequencing project. | reverse complement strand
TGTCGTCCATCTCCCAGTCGAGCGCCACGATGCCGTGACGCCAATAGTTGCTGGTGTTGCGGTAGAAGAATTGGGCTTCCGCCTCGGGATTGCCGCCCATCGCGTAATGGTACAGGCCGAACTTTTTGCCGCTGGCCTGCGCCTGGGCGATCATGCGGTTGGCGTCCGTGTTGACGCCGGACACGAGACAGTTGTTGTTGACCTGTCCGGTGCCCCATGTGGTGCCGACCACGATAAAATCGGCCTGCATGTTGTACACGTCTACATCGCACTGCCAGTTGCTCATGTCCACGCCCTGCATGTCCGCGTGCGCGGTAGCCGGAAGCAGCATCATGCAGATGGCGGCGACTAGTGCCGTGACCTTGGCGAGCAGACGCTTATGCCACGGCTTGTCCTTGTTATTGACCAATGTTTCCCCTTTCTCTGGGATGAATATTTGTTTGTTGTGGCCCACGGTCGTGGGTCAGGATTGTCGCGGCCCACTCGGGGCCGTCAATGAGAAAGCCCCACACGGTATGGTGTGGGGCTAGGAGTCAGTCGATTTTGTAGAGTCGGGGAGTGAGGGTCTTATCGACCTCGCCCGTGGTGTTGACGAATATCTGGAGGCGCAGCGTCCCGGCCTTCAGGTGGCGCGGCCCATAGTCCTTAGGTTCGAACGCGGTTGTCTGTCCGCTGCCGTCATCGGGGGTGAGAGCGGACTGGATGCCAATCAACCATGAGCTGCTGCCATACGGCCAGTCGGAGGCGTCCAGCGTGTACGTGCCCGCGTCCACATGGACGGAACATGTCAGGCTATCCCACGAGTCAACCTTTTGTGTGGTGGAGCCTTTGAACCGGTACGTGCCCGGCGCTGGTTCCGTGACCACGACACCCGGGTCGGTGCCTAATGTTTTAGGCAGTCCGGTGACACGCGGATACAGGTTCGCTAGTTCATACCCCCCCCCTTAAGGCTTGTGTTGTCGGGTTTCATCCAATCGTGTGCGGTGTCACCGGATTCCAATTGGGTGCGGATGTCGCCGTCCTTCAGGGTGGGCGTGGCCTCGGTGGAGAGGATTTCGAAGCGCAGGCTGACGGTATTTGCAGGGATTGCCACACTTTTGCCGGAGACGAGCTGGCTTCCCAGCAGCCCCCCCTTGGCGTCGAGGAATTTGACGTTGACGCTCAAACCGGTGATGGACGTGGGGGTGCGCAGTGTCACATTACCCTGCACCGGGCATGGGAACACCCACGCCACGCCCGCCCACTGTTTGCTGGCGGTGCCGGTGATGTGCAGACTGCCGTCACTGTTGACGGTGGCGGTCAAACCGTTGCCCGACGCGGGCCCGTAGGACAGCAGGTTACGGGATTTGACAGTGACCGGCACTGTTTTCGTGATCGGGCCGGCGGTCAGTTTCAGACTGGTGGAACCCGGTTTGACGCCGGTGATGTTCAGTTTCGTCATTGTTATGCCTCCTTGGTGACGGTGGCTAGCGTCGTGTTAGCGATGATGGAAGTAACCTCCTGCGAGGCGGCGGCGGGCAATACCGCGATGTTGAGCTGCTTGGTTTCGCCCACGCGCAGGGTGACTGCATCGACCGGCTGGCCGGAATCGTCCGTGACCTTGATGGACTCGGGCGCGTAGGCCGCGCTGATGGACACGGCGGCGGAAGTGAAACCGTTGACCGTGGCCGTGACGAGAATCGTGCCGCCATGCCTCCACGTGAGCGTGTTACCGCTGACCGTGGCGGTGGAAGTGTCCCGGCTCGTGAACGTCACGTCCTTGGTGGTCAACAAACCGCCAACATGACCGTCCGCGTAGGTGGCCTTGGCCCCCAGTTTCAGACTGCCGGATACGGCCAGCGACTTGGGTAATGCCTTGCCCTTGTCATCCGTGATCTCGATGCTCACGACCGTGTCTTTGTCGAGCGGCCATACGAGTTTGCCGTTAATCATGGCGTTGTACGTGTGGCCGTTCATTAATGGTTTGCCGGTTTTATGGCCGGCGTATAGGGCTGGCATGTCAGGCTCCCTTCACAGTGGCCTTCTTGGCCGGCGTTTCCCCGGTGGAACCGGTGCCGGTCTCCCCGGTGGTGCCTTCAGGGGTGCCTTCGGTGGTGCCGGTGGAAGGCAGTACGGAAGCCGCAGCCTCCGCCTTGTCCTTCACCGCCTGCACCGTCGAATCAATGGTGGCGATAGCCGATTCGCCCTTCGCCGCAACCGCGTTGGCGGTATCGGCCACGGTCTGCGAATCATTGGCGACGCTAGCCGCCAACGTGTTGGCGTTCGACGCGAGGATATTAAGGTCGGACTGGGTGGCGGTCGCGGAATCAGCCGAGGACTGTGCGCTCAGCATGGCGCTCCTAGCCAACGCGGCGTTCGTCTGCGCTTCGGCCGTGATGGACTCCAACGTGCTCATGGCAGCAGCGGCCTTGGTGACACTCGCAGTCTCATTGAAGATAATCAACACGTCCGGGTATTGGGCGGAAAGCGCCTCAGCCTCCGACTGGGTGGCGGCACGGCGAACCTTCAACAACTGGGAGCCGGCCATGTCCTTCGGCACGAACGTGCCCGCGTCCACCTCCACAAGGTCCGCGTACTCGACCTTGGCCCGGGAATCAGGCACCTCGACGTAGCGCGTGTACGCCTGCGGAGAATCCGCCAACTCCACGACCTGCCACACAAACGCAGGAGTCGTAGGCAGCAGATCGACCGTCAGCTCGCCGGTATCGGACAGGTCCGCGTCGAACGAAGCCGAGATGACAAGATTCTTCGCCGCGTCGAAATGACGACGCACCGGACGGAACCGCAGCGTACCGGTCACAGGGTCCAAGCCGCCCGTCTTCGGCTTCATGATTTTGATATGGATTTGGGTCATTATTTACTCCTCCTTATTGGATTCGATGATGGTTTCCGGAGCCACGTCCGGGCGAAGCTCGTCCGGCAACGACGGTTTCGGATGACGTTTCAAAAACTCCGGCTCCGCAATCTCGCAGAACGATTGCAGCCAGTGAAACAGGCTGCGCGTATAGGCCACGGCCGTGAAATACTTGCGTTGAACCTCCTCCAAATGCTGAATCTGCTGCTCCTGATAGGTGACCTGCTCACGCAGTGGATTGATGATGCTTTCCGTGAGAATCTTCACGGCCTTGTCTGCGGCGTCGGCGGTGAGGCCGTCGATATCGGCCTCGGTTTTCCTGCTGTTCGACCATGCGCCGACCAGTCCGCCGATGCCGCCACCGCCGAGGAGCGCGAGAATCAACGCGCTCCAAAACTCGGCGCTTGAAAACAGGTCATGAAAAGGGGACATTCAGTGTCCTTTCGAATATGGGAAAGCCCCACACGATATGGTGTGAGGCTAAGTCAACTGACTATCGTCAGGCGTTACGTATTATGCTTACAACAAACGGCAAGGCGGGACACGTCCACTTCACGCCATACGCAACCGCGCATAACGCGAAACACCTTCAACCCCTAACGATGCGTCACGCCAACGCAGACTATTACCAGACGAATCATTGCCGACAATGGAAACCGTGCCCCAATGAAACGTCGTGAGCTTCACCGTGTACGAGCCGTAAGGCAACCGCACAGAACCGGAAGCAACCCACCTCAACGTGCCGCCGTTCTTCTGCGGCGACGTGGAACACCAATACGCTTTACGCGCACCGTTCGCATCCAAGAAATCGAACGCCATACTGTATTCGCCGGTACCATTGATCGCGGCCGCAACCTCGCACAGGATAAGCCCACCGCAAGTAACAGTCGCAGTCTTCTCAAGATAACCACGCTCAGGCTCAGTCCCGGGGGTGCCACTCCACGTGCTCGACCACTCAAACAAGGGAGCATCCACACCCGGACGTGCGAGAACACCAGTCACCACGCCGATATTCGCGTAGAATTCAACCACGCACCTATCACCCGGACGAGCGTTCACACACGCCGTAGTCAACTGCAAGCCCAGCAGTTCACCACCACTCAACAACACGTCAGCGGTCAAATACCCGTCACTGCCATGTATCTCGTTGATGGTGCCGACACGCGCCACCGTATACCCGCCCGGCCTATCGGACGGCATCAACTCGGCAAGCTGACTGCCCGCACGCAACACGTCAACACTCACGAGACCTCCCCGATACGACTCGTGCCCGCACGTTGGAACATGCGCGCCTCACACTCGACGGGAATGCCCGCATCCAAACTGATCGTCTGCTTACGAATCGCGAACCGTCCCGACACGCGGCCGGTCGGATAAGCCAACTCCACCACGTCCGTCACATTCAACGGCGCATACACGTGAGTGAACGTCACACGGTGAATCACCGCCTGGGCGGTCTTCAACAAGCTCAATGCCGTTTTGGCGGCGAGCTTCCTACCCGCCTCATCGGTTTTGACGGATTCAGGAATATTGGAATACTCGTATTTCCGAGCCACGCGACGGCCACGGTTCACGGTGCTGTACTCGCTTGCCGGGTCATCGTCGATAGCCAAACCCGTATACTCACGGTCGGTGTCGTAGTAAACGACAAGCACCACGTTCGCCACGTCCCGCAAGTCCCGTTCGTCCGTCATCTCCGTGAGGAACGTGGCGTTCGCCCCCTCGATGAAACTCCACTTGGAAGCACGGTCGGCGGGTTCCACATACTTTTCCAGTATGACGCGCCCGTACTCGTCGGTGCGCGCCGCAGCATACCCCGCCAAGTCCAGCAGGTCGTTCACCGCGTCAAGTTTCGACGTGCCCTGATCGGCGTTCGCACTATTCCTGATACCGAACGTCCAATTCTCCGACAGCCTGTAACCGCCCGGATTATAGGCGGCGACTTCAAGATTGCATCCGCGTAGGATGCCCGCCGCCTTATCGACCGGATTCTCACCCTTCTTCACGGTGAACGGCGTCTCGAACATGTCATCCGCCGCCTCTTGGAGAAGCCCATACAAGTCGAACTGCGATGTCGCTTCAGCACCGTTCACATGCCGTGTGGGAATGTTCGGCAGGAACGTACCCAATGCGACGGACGTGCGGCTACCGTCATGCCACGTGCAATCAGCCCACACGCGCACACGATCGACACCCAACGACGGGGAGCCCTCCACCGTAAGCGAACCCGATTCGCCGATATCCGTATCCTGATTCCGTTCGATGGAACCACCGGAAACAACCCAACTCAAACGTCCGGTCTCCAAACCGGTTCGACGGCTGACACGCATCACACGGTAGGAGACCTTGAAAGGTTTGCTCCAATCACTCATAGAATCGGCTCCTCCCATGTCAATTGGGTCAGGTCGGCGGAATAGGTGATGTTCTTCTTGTCCGCGATGTCAACGCTCACAGACTGTTCCGCCTTCACGTAGACACGCAGGCCGGAAGGCTCCCGATACCATGCGTAAGGGTATCCGTCAGCCAACGAGAGTATCCGCAGCCACAACGCTTGGTCCCACTCCCATACGCCGGTGACACTCACCGTGGAATCCAACTGGTCCAATTCGTAGCTGGAAGGCAGAGCATTCGCCCCGTCGCCCCGCGCGAAATGAAACTCGCTGGTCGAATGGGAACGCTTATGAGACACCGTGTTGTTATAGCCGAGCAATAACGCCTTGCCCGCATCCGAACCGAAGTTCAGCACACCGAACCCCGACTCGATACAAGCATCCTTCAACACGCTCGAATACGTGCCCGCCGCCGAATACGCGACCACCCTGTAATGGAAGTCGGTGTTCAACGGGGGAATAGGGTCCACGGCCAACTGCTGGTCCAACAGGTTCGAGGCGATAAGCACCTCCGAACCGTCAGGCATGACACGGATGACGGATGCGCTGACCGTCTCCGACTGGCCTTCCTCCGGCACACCGAACGACACGATGACCAACGCCGCGTAATCATTGTTCGACTCTATCGCGACCATCGGCTCGGCCGGGTCCGGCCAGTCCACGTCCCTCACGACGCTCGTGCTGGACTCCAAGCCGGAACCGCCGCGCACCACGAGCGTGATGGTCAACGTCGAATTGTTGTTCGGCAGATACTGGCTTGCGCCGATGCTCAGGCTTCGCGTGGAACCGTCCAGCGTCTTCCGGTATTTCTCCACGCCGTCCGACTGGATGATAAGCGTCTGCGAGCTGACGCCCGTATCGTCCGCCACGGTCCACGCCACGGTGAACGGTGTCGCCGTGATGATGCCGGAAGGCTTGTTGATGCTGATGTTCGGATATTCCGCGACCGTGAAGGTCACGTAGTTCGACCATGCGCCCCAGTCGGCGTGGATGCCCTTGGTGCGCACGCGAATCCTATACGAGCCGCAGCTTTCGGGCGTGCGCTGATAACTGGTGTTCGTGGTCTGCTCTTCGATGACCGTAACGTCCGAGGGGTCGGTGACCTCCACCTGCGCGGCGGATTGGGAGGAACCGTCTGGATGATTCGGTTTCCAAGCGACAGTCATCGGCTGGTTGACGACATACGCGCCGTTCTGCGTCGGGTTCAGAATCGTCGGCGCGGAAGGGGCCACGGCCGTCTGGATGATGTTGCTGTACGTCCAGTCGGAGAAGAGCGTGGTCTTGGTGTTGTCGTCGCCGTAGACGGGTCTTCCCACTAGCGCCGCGTACTGGACTTGGCCCGCAGGAGCTGCGGTGTCGGTCCACGTGACGCTCTGGCTCGGGCTTGGAAGCCAGCCGTCTGCTAACGCGCTGGGGGTGCCTCCGGTCACGTCGGCCCATTCGCCGCCGTTGACCCTGCGCCGCAGTCTGATGCCATGCACGTAGGATTTCGACGCATCCACGGTCACGCGCACGGACTGTTCGGACAGTTTCACCGCGTTCACCGCCACGGGGGCGGCCGGCGTCGTGTAGATGTAGCCCGAGTACACATGGTCGGACACTCCGCCAGGGTTCTGGGCCGCGACACGGAACTGGTAGCGGGCGTTCTCCTTCAACCCCGTGTACGAATAGTTCAAGACATCCCAGTTCAACGCCTTGACCAGACCCCACGCGCCCTGTGCGCCGCCGTTCACGCCGACGCACTGGTCTGCGTAGATCTGCTTCCAATATTTTCGCGCCGCATTATCATAGTTCGCCTGCCATGCGGCCTTCACGCTCGAATCATTGACCCGCGTCCACGATACGTTCTTCGGCGGGTTCGGTTTCGCATACGTGATGCCGGGAACCGTGAGGTTCACATGCGCTTCCGACCGTCCCGGCAAACCATATGGGATGTTCAGGAACGCGCGGCAGGAGAACGTCTGCGCGGACTCCTGCTTCGTGACGGTCACTTGCTGGGTGTGTAAATCCACGTCGCCGTTGAAGGACCGGTAGCCGAAGTTCACCGTGTTCGTGCTCGTGCTCACGCCATTGACCCAAGCGCCACCGGACACGGCATCGGACGCCACCCAGCGCGACGGGTCGGTGCGACGGTAGATGATGTGCACGCCTATGACGGCCTGTGTCGCGTTCTGCGAGACGATATCGGCTTGTACGCAGCAACGCCAGCCGCCGCCGATGATATTGCCGGCACCTTCAACCATGACAAACCTTTCTTGACGATATTAGGAAACAGGAGAGAACCCCCGCATGTTCAGGCGGGGGTTCTCTGACGGTCAGCGCGGACGCATGTTGCGTTTCCGGGTGGCGGAAGCGACAAGGGTTTCCACCGCGTCGGCTATCCTCCGGTCGGAGGACTCCACGCCGTTGATAGTCACCGTGTTGTTCGTCGTGTTCCCCGTATTCGCGGGAAGTTCGACCTTTATCACCGGGTTGACTTCGACATTCCACGAGCCGTTCGCCGTGGATACGCGGCCACCGGTCGCATACGCCTGAGACTTCCTGCGAGCGTTCAACGCGAACGCGGACGGTTGCATGGCTTTCTCCACACTGCCGACCGCGTTCAACGTGTTCAGGAAACTCCTGCCATACACGGCGTCAATCTTCTTGACGGCTGCGGCGCGAAGCACCATCTCACCATTGGACAGCATCGCGGGAATCGAATCAGAAGTGGAAGTACCAGCGCCACGGATACGGCCACCGGTAGCGGCATGGAGAGTGCCGCCGTCCCTATGACGTGTCACCACATCCACGTAATTGGTGGAAATGACACTGCCGCTCTGATCACGCCAATAACGAAAAACACTGCTGACATTGGAGTCATCGCCAACCACACGACCCCAAGCCGAGGCAAGAGTCCTGTCGTTATAGAATGCGACATCACGGAACGCCTTACGTGCTCCTTCGTTCTCACCGAGAACACGACCCCAAGGCTTCGAGATCGTCAACCCGTTATAGAAGGCGGTCTCTTGGAACGCCTTACGTGCTCCGTTGTTCTCGCCAAGAACACGACCCCACGGGCGGGCGATGGTCATGCCGTCATAGAATCTGACCTCTTGGAACTTCTCGTCGGCGTCCGTATTGTCGCCATCCACATACGCTTTCGCGCGTGCGATAGGCTGGCCGTCGAGAGTCTTATATCCCGCGAGCTTGACCTGAGCGTCATCATCGTTGGCGTCGATGTTGAAGCTGACACCTTTGGCGGCGGGAACCTTATTCTTCTCCAAGTCCTTTATCTTGCCGGAAGCGTGGTCGATACAGTCGAGAATCCACTGTATCTGCTCGTCGGTCAGGTTCAGATAGCCGAGCTCGTCCCTGACCTTCTGCATGCGCTCCTCAGCGTTGCCCTCACCTGAGAACAGCCACTTGTAGGCTTTCTTGGACATGCCGAGAGCAAGAAGATTCTCCTTGACCTCGCCTGTCTCCCAGCGAGCATTGCCCTTCGCGTTCAACAGCAATGTGAGGTCCCTCTCGGACAAGTCGCCTTTCATCAGCTGCTCAACAAGACTGAGAACACCGTCCAACGTGGTGACCACTCCAGCTTCACGTAGCCGGATAACGATCTCTTTCTCACCATCGGTCAGACCGGATATGCCCTGCACGAGCTTATCCACCGCATCTTGGGCGATTTCCGAGTGAGCGGTAATCGTGGTGCCCACATCAGAGGGAATCAGACCAAGCGAATCAGCATACCTTTCAGCAGCTTCCTCACTCATGCCAGCGGCCTGAGCCTGCTGCACGATGGCCTCACGCGCCTCATAAATGGAGTTTGCGGCCTTCTGCGTGTACTCCTCCACCTGACCGTTCTTCTCACCATAGGAGAGAAGCTGTTGGGCGGACAGCAACGCGGTAGCGGCCACGTCCTTCATCGCATTGTCGGTGCGCTTGTAGGCGGCATTGTTGGCGTCAGCCAGTTCGCCGTTTTCCTTGAACGCCTGACCGTTCGCCTTGACCGTCGTGGCGAGCGAGCTGAGCTTGTCGGACAGCGCGGAGGAGGAATCGGAGATCTGTTCGAGGGAACGCAGATATTTCATCTGCTCCTTGACGGATTTCTCCAAGCCTTCCTTGTGCTGCTTCTTCAACGCCTGCAACAGCGTGTCGGCGGCGATGGCGGCATCGGTCTGCTTCTCGACCATCATGCCGTACTGGTCGCTGGCCTTGTATGTCTCCTTGCTTTGCGCCTCCAACTGTTTGACGAGCTTCTTGTAGCCGGCCTCGTTGCCGCTGACCGCATCGGTCAGCGTACTGGTATTGATGCCCAGACGTTTGGCCGCGTCGGCTGCGGACGTGTAGCCGCCGTTGACCTTGACGAGCCATTCAGTGACCGCGCCGCCACCGTCCTTGCCGAACAGGAGCGACGGGTCATCCCACTGTTTCGTGGTCTCCGACTTGAAATCGTTGAACGCGTCCGCCGCCTCCTTGGCGTTGGACTTGATGCCCTTCATGCCGTCAATGACCTTGTCCATCGCCTGCTTGGATGCTTCCGCCTTCGTCGTGTAGTCGGATATCGCATTGCCGATGACGGCGATGCCCGCGCTGATTCCCAGACCGGCAACCGTCGTCCAGCCGCCGAACGCATCCCACAGGTTCTTCACGCCGGTCTTCAACGAACCGAACCTGCCGGACTGCTGTTCGGCCTGCTCCCCGGCCGAACGGATGGAGGCGATGGCCTGACCGTTCGCACCGACCAAGCCTCCCATGTCCTTGGAAGTCTCCTTGGCAGCGTTCCCCGGAAGGAGCAGCTTCTTCGAGTTAGCTTCCGCCGCCATGCCGAGGGAATTGACCTCGCTGATGGCACCGGACAGAATACCCGCATAATTGCCGGAACGCAACTGGTTCATCGCCTTAATCAGGGTGCCCATTTTCACGGACGCCTGTTCGGCGCTCAAACCCAGTTCGCTGAGCATCTTCTGGTATCGCATCGTGGACTGGATGTTCTGCAACATGCCGGTCTTCAACGACTCGAACGCCGTCTTGCCCGCACGACCGAACGTGGCCCACAATGTGATGATGCTTTTCACCGGCCCCGGCAACGAGTCGAACGCTTGGGCCACGCCGGTGGCACCCTTGGCGATGGTGCTGATAAGCGGGCTCACGGTACGCAAAGCGGACGCGAACGTGCCGCCGAACGTGCGCGACAACTGGCCCACCATGCTCGCCAAATCGGAGAACATGGGGCCCGCGTCACCCACCGCGTCAAACACCTGGCTGAACCCGTCGCGGACACCGGAACTGAAATCGCGGATTCCACCACCGGACTGCTGCAACACGCGACTCAAACCAGTGATGCCCTCGCCTACGATCTGGCCCGCGTCACCGAACACCGCGCGAGTGGTGTCCTTCAACGAGTACGCGGCGTCGCCAATATCCTTGAAAGCGTTGCGCATCTTGTCCTGCGCGTCCTGTGCGCCGGCGCTCCAAGCCTCCAAAGTCTCTTGGAACTTGATGGTGTGAACGGCCTTGTTGGCTTTCTCCAAAGCCTCGGAAAAACCTTGGATGCCGTTCTCGGTCTTCGCCAGAGTACCCAACGTGCCCTCAAACACGCCTATCAGGTCGAATACGGACGATTTCAGATAGCCGCCCTGTTCGATAGCCTTTTCCATCGCCTTAGTGACCTGACCGGTGCGTTCGGCGGTATCCACCCAGTTCGCCCACTTCTCGGCCACGTCGGAAATGTAGGAGGCCATGCGGGGCAGATACTGGCTGGACTGGTCGCCCAAGCCGAGGAACGCGCGGGCCAGTGACTGCAAGCCCGGGTTCAGTTCGGACACCGCGAGACGAGTGTTCTCGAAGATACGCGGTAGTTGGTCGGCTTCGTTCGACTGGCGCACCACGTCGATAAGCCCGTTGAGCACCTTGCCTTCCTCGACGGCGATACCGTTCAAACCCTTGGACAGTGAGGGGGCCACGTCGTTGGCGAGACGGTACAGGTTATCCCCATACTCGTTCCAAGCGTTGTCGCCCAACTCCTTGTTCAGGTTCGCCAGTGAGGTTTTGGTGACATCGAACTTGTCCTTCAAATCACCGAACACCCGGTAGCCCACGTAGCCTGCGGACGCCAGCCCAGCCAACGCGGCGGGAGCGGCCAACGCGGCCTTGCTCATGGCCACGAGGCTGGCACCGACACCGCCCACGGTACGGCCGAGATTCAACAGGCCGGCACCCAACGCGGTGACGCCGGCACCGAGAATCGACCACTTGGGAACCACCTTGTCGAGCTTGTCGAACAGGTTCACAAGATTCTGGAACTGGTTCTGCACGCCCTTCAAACCGGTCGCACCGGAGGTCATGCCGGTGAAAATCTTGCCAAGGTCAGTGCCCTTGAAATTGGCGAAAATGTCAACGGTGCGCGGACGGGTGAAGTAGGCGAGATGGGCTCGGGCCAACGCGGTCTCCAAGTCCACGTCCATCTTGAGCTCGTCGTTCTTGTCCTCGAATTTCTTCAGCTTCTCCTCGGCGCGACGCATTTGCAGGTCGAGGTCGGCTTCCAACTCCCAGCGACGTTCGGGATTGGCTTTGATTTTCGCGGCGGTTTCACGCATCGACGCGATGATTTGTTCCTGATTGACCTGCCAGTCAACGGGAATGTCGAGGCGCGTGTGACGCAGACGGTTCAGACGTTTCTCAAGCTTGTCGGCGTTGTTCTCCCACACCTTGACGCGGACGTTGACCTCATGCTCCCGGTCGAGTTTGGCGCGCAGCTTCTCTGCGTCATACATCAGTTCCGCGTATTTTTTGTCCCATTGGGTCTTGTTCAATGTGGCTTTGGCGGTGATCGGCTTGCGGGATGCGAAGTCGCGCAGCTTCTTCAACTGGTCGAAGGTGTTGTTGAGCTCCTTGCCAAGGCTCTTGTCGATACCCATAGGCTTGAACTTCTGGAACGCGGCGGAAAGCGCCTTGACCTGAGTCTTCTGCTCGTCGAACAGGCTGGTCAGCTCGCGGGCGGTCTTGCGCTGCTTGTCCATCGTGCGGCGTGAATCGTTCTGTACCGCGTTGAGGCGTTTGACGCTGGTTCCCGTGTCACCGAACACCTCGGCCAACGCCTTCTGGCCAGCCGTGAGCTTCGGCAGCTGCTGAAGCTGCCTGCGGTTCAGCTTCTCGGACTTCTCCTCAAGGTCGAGAATCTTGTTCAGGCCGGAGAACAGCCGGTCGTTCTCACGGTTGAAGTCATTGAGCCGCGCCTTGCGCATGAGCTCGGCGTCCGAATACTTGGAGATGGCGTCGGTCGCCTTCTCCCACTTCTTGGTGTTGGAGTCGATAAGACGCTGCTGGGCCGCTACCTTGTTGTCGAAATCAGCGGAGAAGAGCTTGTCCTGCGCCTTCTTGTTCTCCGCTATCTCCTTGCCTACTGCCTTCAGGTCGGCCTTCAGGCCCTTGAGCTGTTCGCGCAGCTCGGGGATGCGACTGTTCTTGTACCAGTTCGCGGTGTCGATGTCCCCGGCCTCGCGCAGCTCCTTCATCTTCTTGATGGACCAGTCAAGGGTCTTACTGACATCGGCCTGACTGCGGGTCAACTGCTCCTGACGTTTGCGCCCGTTCTCGATGGCCTCCGCGTACATGTCGTAGGCGGCGTGCTCGTCCTTGATGAGCACGGTCTGCCTGCGGGATGCGGCCGTGGCCTCCTTGTCGTAGCGGGCACGTTCCAACCGCATACGGGAGAGACTGTCCTGAAGGCTGTCGGCCACGGATTTCTGCGACTTCTTGACGAACGCCTCCGTCTGGCCGACGGTCCGCTTGGTTTGGTTGGAAAGCCGGTGAATCTTCTCATTGAACGACGTATCGTCCAAGTCGAACCTGCTGGTGACCGGCTTCTTCTCCCACTGCTTCCGCTGGGTCTGCATGGCCTTGTCGATGGCACGCAAGCCGGACGGGTCGCCGTCGATCTTCACCACGTTGGTGAGGGTCTTGCCGTCAAGGTCGCGCATCTGCTCCTTGGCGCGTGCGACACCCTTCGTGTTCACATCAACGGTGACCTCAGGGTGGCGAGAATGTAGTTCCGCGTTGAGAATCTTCCAGAAATTATCGGTGTCCGGGCGAATATCGACGCCGACCGCGCCAGCGGAATACAAGGCCATGAGAAAACCTCCGGGAGGATAAACGAAAACCCCTCGTGGAATGCGAGGGGTTTTCTGTTAGAAACTGTTGCCGCCGAACACGGCACCCAACATGCCCGTGATCTGGGCGAACGACTTGCCCGCCGTGGTGAACGACTTCGACGCCATCGAATCGGGCTTGTCCACCACTCCGGGCGGGTTGATGGGACGGGGCTTAATCTTCTTGTCGCCCATCATCCGGGCGAGCATCACCCTGAGAACGTCAAGCGTGTTCGCCATGTCAAGCATGAGCATCTGCGACTGCCCATAAGTGACGTAGGAGAGCCGTGGCGTCTCCTTGGAATCGGATGCCGGCAAAGGGTGATGTTCCATCATGTACGCGCGGTACAGGCTTCCGTCAACGCCTTCCAACCCGTCCAACAGGGCGCACAGCCATACGGGTTCGTCCACCTTCATACGGGCCGGGAGATTCAGATTGTAGAAGCGTTGGAAATCGGAGCAGACCGCTACTCGGCTTTCGTCAAGCGCGTCTTGGAGCCGCTTGATTTTCCCAGTGCCAATGCGTAGAACGAGGTCAGGGACACCAGTAGTACGAACAGGTCCTCCAAGGTGCGGCCCTTCGTGAACTCCTCCCACTGCTTCTCGTCCACGGCGATGTCACGATAGAACATGTCGGCGTACTGGGCGATCTCGGCCATGAGCACGACGGCCTCGTCCTCGTCTCGCTTCTCCTTGGTTTTCTTCTTGCCCTTGTCGGCGGTCTCGTCATCGAAGACGCCCGTGTCGAACAGTCTGGTCTGGCGTTCGCTGACGCGCTGCCACGTCACACGGAACTCGGCGGACTGCGCCACGTTCAATTCCTGCGGCTTCACCATGTCGGGAAGCTCCTCGAACAGGGGAAGGCTCTTCAATTCATCCCAAGTCTCCGGGGTCTTGTTCTCGGTAGTCTCGGTGGTTTCAATGTTTTCTGCCATCATCGGCTCCTATCCATAAAGTGTGAAAATGGTTCCTATCCGAAAAAAGAGGAATATCCTTGCCGCGCGGATAGGTACGCGGCAAGGAAGAATCCGGGTCAGGCGGCGGCAGCGAAATCAGCCGGGCTGAGGTAGGCTGCGGACGTGAACTTCTTGGCCGCGTCACGCGGAAGCGCGCTGGAGGTCTTGATGTTCGCCTGAGCGGAGAACTCCACGAACGAATCCGTGGAAAGAGCAGGCAGACTGGAGAACGCGATATCCGTGTTCGGCAGCAGCAGGCCAGCACGCGAGTTGATGTTCGTGTCAGACCAGAGGATGAACAACGCCTTGTTGATAGGCGTCTTCTCCAGACTGAACGCCACGCCGACATCGGGCATGTCGACCGCGTTGTAGAAGGTCTTGAACGTGCCCTTGTCGCCCTGCACCGAATTGAACGTCACAGTGCCGGTGGTCTGGTCGTACTGGGTGCGGAAGGCGTTCTTAAGCCACGTGGAAAGCGTGGTGGCGTCGCCGCCGTCCAACGCGAACTCGGGCAGGTTGTCGTTCGACATGTGGCCAAGGTTCGTCCACATGCCGTCGCCCACGCCCACGGTCGCCGCCTCGACGGTGAACTGCTTGAGCAGTGCGGAGGTAATGGTCGTATCGGCCTTCGCCATGAAGATCGCTCCTCGGACGGCGGTCAATACGCCGTCATCGTGGATGCCGATTTCGTCAGCCATATCGTTTTCCTTTCAAATATGGAAAACCCCGCAGCCGTGCAGGCGTGCGGGGTCTGATTGTGTGATTGATGGTTTTTCAGATAAGGTCAGCCGCGTGGGGACGCGGCCTGTATACGTTTCGTGGAAGTCCACGCGACGATGCTTTTGGAACTGGTCATGTCGCCGGAAGACCGGGACTCGAAACCGGGGTTGTCCACTATGCGCCCGATTTTCCCGTACATGGTTCCCGGCTGGTACGGCCATGCGGATATGCAACGGTGCAGCCATCCGCAGATGCGGGCCACCCGTTCCGGGTCACGGCCCAACACCGTCAAAGACAGCGTGTACTGCCATATCCAAGCCTTCAGATTCCAGTCGGGCTGCTCAGGAGCGCCGCAATGGTAGAGAATCACGTCATGGGACAACAGGAGCGAATCCGTGGCAGGCGTGACCTCCGGTTGGATGACCGGCCTGAAATCACGGTTCTTCCATTCGACGGCGTCCAGGTAGGCGCGTGTCATGGCGACCGCATCCAACTGTTCCCTTACGGAAAGGTCAAATATCGTGGGGTCAGACATATTTCGCTTTCGACATGATGAACAATCCCGGCATCCAAGCACTCGGGCTTTTGATGCCGTACTTGTGTTCCAGCCACCGGTTGAAGTAGCCGAACTCAAGATGCGAGGCGATCTCGGAACCGTCACGGCCCTTGACGCTCATGATCACGGCGGTATGCGTGCCATGCGCGTGCGTGCTGATGTCGATGCGGTTGGCGACGGACGAATGCTTCGCCTTCATGTCAGCCAGCGCCTTCGCCTTCGCCTCGACCTTCTCCGCCACGGGACGGGTCGCTTCGGCTCCGAACAGTATCGCCATGTCACGGTTCAACACCCTCGCGGGCTTCAGTTTCACGTACCCCATGTGCGGCTCCCCTCGGGCGGGACAGGCGGTTTCAACCCGTTGTCCTCGGTCGCATGGCCGATGCATCTCGCGGTGATGTTCCAATGGTGGGCGGCATCCGAGGCGTGACGCATCTCCATAGGCGGGCCGTCAACCTCGTAACAGGCGTTATCGAACCAGAACTGCGTGTTGATGTCCCCATGCCATTCCGGCGCGAGAACGATCGCCAGAGCATCCTCACGCAGGCCACCTGTCGATTGCGGCGTGGTATCCTGCGCCCAGTTCTTGGAAAACGTGCTGTTCTTATTGATTCGAGGCTCGAACGAGCAGTAACAGTAGGAGGCGTCCCCATCCGGCACGGTGCCGGGACCGTAGACGGTTTCGACCGGTTTCATCGGCTGCACCACGATCATGTCGCGGTGCAGAAGGTCATCCGTGATACGAGGCTCCAACTCGGTATCGTCGTACAGGTGCCCGCCGCCGAGTTCATCCAAATCAACACCGTCGTAAAGGTGTCCCAAGTCCAATGTTTCATCGGCCATAGGGCCTCACAATCCGTAGATTCGGCTCAACCCGACACCAATGGTGCCTACGGGGCCGTGTCCCTCCGCGTAACCGTCAAGCAACTGCTTTTCGCGTTTGCTCACATACAGGTTGGGACTGGCATCATAGGCGGGCGGATTAGGCTGGGGGTCATGCTCCTCATACGAATAGTTGCCGTTCGACTCGGATTTGAGCCGGTGCCATCGCATGACGCGAATCACCATCGAGCAGACCACGTAGGCGAACGTGTCCTCGCTCAGGTCGCCCGAATTGAGGCGGGGTTCCGCGTTGCCGGATTCGGTCAACGCTATTTCGGCGGCGATACGGCAACGTGATTTCACCCATTCGTTCGGATAGGCGTCGGCTAGCCCGGGCTGGTCAAGCAGACTGACCTGCATGTGTTTCATCCAGTCGATGCCGTCAACGCTTGCCATGACGGCTCCTACAGGACGTTGGCCTTGAACGTGCTGACGGCATCCTGCAATACGGGCAGCGCGGAGCCGTTGACCCAGATATCGTAGTTGGCCGGAGCCTGATGGGAGAGCATGGCGGCGACAAGACCGTCGTTGACGCTCTTGCTGATCTCATACTCGGAGTTTTGGGCTTCGGCGGTCGGGCCGGAAGCGGTGAAGCCAAGGGTCGGGTCGTTGAACGAGGGAAGCATGACGAACGTGGCATCGGGGATGAGCGTGGTGGTGTCCACGTCCATCTTGAAGCCGCCGTCCAGTTCAAGGTTCTCGTATTCGAGGTCGAGCATACGCACGTCGTTCAGCTGAAGCTGGCTGGCGAGAACGCCCAGCACCTCGTCGCGGGTCAGTCGTGGCTTGGAATGAGCCAAGTCCATGCCGGACACTTCCTGACGGAACTGTTCGTTGACGCGCAATGCGTCGATGACCTTCGACGTGGTGAACGCGGCGTGCGGTGTACGGCCCTTGTTCTTGCGCATGACCTCAATCCAACCCTGAACGTCGGCAATCGGGTCGGAAGTAGCCTGGGACCAGAGAGTGGTCGGAGTCTGATTATGCTGCTTGGCCGGACGGCCGAACGAGTAGACAACGTTCGCGCCGTTCTCGTTGATGGTGATCTTGCCATCCATCATCGCGGAGATGGACTCAAGTTCAAGGGTCACGCCGGCGGTCTGGCCCAGATGCGTGGTCTTGGCTTCGGCCTTGTCGTGGATGAACTGCTTGTCGTTCGCGTGCTTGGCCATATCACGTTCGGGGATGTGGTCCATGCCGGACAGGGGCAGAAGGCCCGTATGCTGTTCGGCGGACTGTTCGACCATCGAAGTGTGGCCGATCTCGGCGTCCAGCGCACGACGCTGCATGGCGTTCGTGGAGAGCGTCGGCAGATTCGGCGTCCAAGAGACGGTCCATTCGCCGTCATTGGACTGGATGGGGAACATGGTGGAGAACGGGAGAATGCCGTTCACGTAATCGAAGCCCGCCTGCGCAACCTCGGTGGCTTCGCTCGGCGGGAAGATTTCCTTGTCCAATGCCATTGGATATTTCCTTTCAGATATGAGAAAACCCGCCACGAGGGGCGGGTTTCAAAGAATCGGTTTAGACGGGGTGTCAGGCGATGGTGATGGTGTTCGACTTGTTGTCGGTGCCGACCCAAGTGCCACCGGTGATGGCACCAGAGGTGTTCTTGGTCAAGGTGATGGACTTCACGCCCACACCAGCGGAACCGGCAGCGCCAGCCGAACCGGACAATGCGGTGACAGCATCATCCTCGACATCGTAGAAGCAGCCGCCCCACTTGGCCTCGTCGGCGGGAACGACCGGCAGCTTGCTCTTGATAATGTCGCCACGGTAGCGAAGGCCCACATAGGTGTCATCGACCTGCCAGCCGGAATAGGTGACGTTCACGGCGACGGCGGACTCCAACAGGCCGGCGATGGCGGTCTGACGGCCATCGGTAGCCTTCGGGTCATACGGGCCGTAAGCGCCCTTGTTGGTGCCGCTCGTGATCTTGGCGAGCGGAATACCGGAACGGATGTAGATGGTCGTGGCTGTCGGGCTGACCCCGGTCAGGTACTTGTTGCGCAGAGTCTCGTCATCGACGTTGAACAGTTCGGGGACGATGGTCACGGAGACCACGCCGCCCGTCTGCTCGCCGAAACGCCACTCATTGTTTTCCTCAACGGTGGTCAGGCCGGTGCCATGCACCATTTCAATAGGAAGCGCCATGAGTATGGCTCCTTTCATTTGGTTTGCTTGTTATGGTTGCGGCGGCGGGCGTTCTGACGGTCCATCGCACGCTTGTAGGCGTCGCCGCGCTTTGGTTTCGGATTGAACTCGCCCTCGGGGTTCTCGGCCTTTCGGCCCACGCTGCGAAGAGCCTCGGCTTCCGGCACCTGAACACGGCCGTTCGGCTGAACACCCAACGGCGAACCGGATTGGATGGGGTTGAGCTCCGCATAGGACTTGGCGAAGTCCGCGATATCCTCCGGCGTGCCATCACCCTTGTACAGGGCTTCAAACACCTTGTCAGTGACCTGCGGATACGTGCTCTTCGCAATCAGACGCGCGTTGTCGGCACGCACCTGGGCAAGCTCGGCCTGAACCTGCTGCACCTGCTTGAGGTTCGCTTCGGCCTGCTTCTCGTTCTTACGGCTCATCGCCTTCCACTTGGCAAGCTCGTTATCGCCGGGGTTTTCCTCCGGCTTGACGTTTTCATTGTTTTCCTGAATGTCGGCGGTCGTTTCTGCCGCGCCCGTTTCAGGCTGAGACTGCTGAACCGTTTCGGTTTCGGCAGTGTTCTGTTCTTCCTTGGTAGGCATCCGCCCGCCCCTTTCATTCACGCGGCCAAACCGAGGGTAGACCGCAGGTATCGGAGCCATGCCCTCTGATAGGACATGGCTTGTCTTAAATGCACCGAAGGCCGGAAGCTGTACTTTCGACCCTCGAATGGAAAATCGTCTTCCTCGCCCGTATCCAGCACTTTCTGATAATGCTGTTGAAACTCCATAGCCCTCGCGTACATGCGCTGCAACGCGGTGCGCGTCATCTTCAGGTCGGGGATATGCCATTCCGGCGCGGGAGTGCCGTCATCGTATTCACGCCGCCACTGGGACTGCGTGAGAATCGGCCCGATCTCGCTATGCGATTCCACGATGACGCGCACGCTTTTCAGGTCGGCGGCTGACGTGCTGCCAGCCTTCCTGTAGATGGCGTCCAAATCCTCTCGGTTGAGTTTCAGACCGGGGTCATTGTTCGCGGTGATCGGGGCGACGGTGCATTTGCAGTTGTTGTGCATGGGCAGAAGGTCGGCCGTGGAAAACACGTTCGTGGCCGCGACGGCGCACAGGCCGCACGTGCCGGTCTTGGAAAGCTCGGGGTGTATGACCCTACGGTATTTTCTGACGCCGGAACCATGAAATCGTTGCGTGGCCGCACTGTTCATGGCTATCTGACCATCGGTGTTCGCATTGTCCGTCAACCGTTTCACGGCGGCGTCAAGCCAATCATCAACGGCCTTCTGCACGTAATCGTCCAGATTATCCCATGCCAGCGGGCGTATCGACGGGTCCCTTACGGCCATGCTCCGATAGGCGTCGGCAGGACGCACGCTCACCGCCCACGGGTCGGTGTTGTCCCTTGTGACGATGTATTCGGGAATCTGACCATCCGAAGGCACGTTCACCATGCCGAGCATCACGTCCGCATAGGAGACGCCCAGATGCCGCATGGCTTTGATGAACGCGATCTGGTTCTGTGTTATCCACGCGGACACGCCCTGTGTTATCGCGTCGTTCCACCAGTCGGCGGGGTCGAGCGACTTCCACATGTTCCACGCACGCTGCACGTAGGCGTCGACCAGCGCCTGACGCTGCCGTTCCATGACGGTCAGCGCCTGTGTCATGTCGGCCATCACGTCACCTCATTGGTGGAGTCCAACGTCTCGTCGCCCAGAACGTCGTTCAGGTCAAGGATGGTCGATGTCGAATCCAACGTGTCCTGCAAGGTGGGAGCCGACTGCTGTGAGGTCTTGCCTTCGACCAGAGTGTTCTCCTGACTCAGGGCGGTGGCGAAAGCCGTGTCCTGCAAGTCCTGCATGGCTTCGGCTATATCCATCTCGCTCATGTTCAGGAACCGGCGCATGATGGTTTTGACCGGCAGCAGTCCCTTCACATAGTTGGCGGCTTGCGCCTGCTCCAAATCGGTGGGAGTCTCGACCGGCTGCCACATCGTCTCGAAACGTTCATCGGCGGCGGACTGCTGGCCGCTTGCAACCAACGCCATGCGAAGCAACAGCACGAACGCATCATTGGCACGCTCGTTCATGTCCTGCACCTTGAGCCTCAACATGCGGGTGGTGAGCTTCGCCCCCGCCGCGCTGCCGGAAACGTCAGGGCTGAGAATCGACAACGGGGTGCCGGACGCGCCGGCCAACTGTTTGATGTCCGTGTTCGCGGCGGAGACAATCGGCGTGATGTCCGTCACGGAGCTTTCACCCATCTTCGCGTCCTTCGGCATCAGCCACAAGGCGGCGGGGCCAAGCTCGAACAAGGACGAGTAGTCGATCTTCTCGCCGGCACGCGCACGATTGGCCTTCACGGCCGGGTCCTGCTTCGTGTAATACTCGGGAAGGTCGCCGGACACCCAACGCTGTTTGAACGCCTGCATCTCCTGAATGCAGAAACGTTGGAAACGCTGCTGGTCGATGGCGCTCAACGTCGGAAGATGAGGCTCGAACTGGCCTCGACCGGTCGCGGTCTTCAACTGGACGATGGGCAGGCAACCGCAGTCACGGGCGAAATCAAGACCATCGGAACTGGCCGCGCCCACCCACTCGAACAAGGCGGGCAACGACGGTTTCTTCTTGGAATCATCGTTCGCCAGCTCATACACGGCATCCTCATAATCGGGACTGTCGGTCGGCAGCGTCCGCGACTCCACCTCACGTCTGGCGACACGACCATACACGTCGGTCACATTGCCCTTATCGTCACGAACCAGACGGTACAAGGCGATGTTCTCGGTGCCTTCATCCGCGTCATACGAGTAGACGATGGCCGCGCTCTTATCGTCGGAAACGACGGTATCCCAAGGACTGAGCCTCGAAATATACGCCGGGTTAGGCACCGACCACGCCTGCGCATAGGCGGCACCGTAAACCGACGCGTCACGCAGCATGTTCAACGACTTCAGGTTCATGCCCGACTTCTGCCACATATCGTCAGCGGCGGTGGAACGTATCGCCTTGTCCGACACCAGACGGAAGCCGGTAGGCTTCTCCGAAGTGATGACCGCGTTCGCTATCGTGCTCGCCAAGTTCATCGGGCAGATGTCCACGAACCTGCGGTAAATGTCCGAACTGGTCACATCCATGTTGCGGGGGACGGCCTTCGTGGGCACGGTCTCCTTGCCGTCGTAGAACGTTTTCAACCGGCACAGCATGGGGATACGGTTCACCAGCCGGTTCGCCAACCGGGTAAGCACCACGCCGTCGCCTCCCGGTTCGACATCATCGGGAACCAACGACTCCAACTGCACGGCCATATCTCACCATCCTTCTAATAAGTCACTCGGGTAACGTGGGTGCGCACCCTCGGTGCACGGGAACTGGCCTGTTCCAGATAACGGGTACGCGCCGTATATGCGAGGACGCCCGCGATGCAGGCGTCTATCTTCAACGGACTGTTCGGCGTCTCCTTGTACACGAGGTACTGAGTGGAGCCATCGGCGTTCGTCTGGCGCAGGTTCTTCCTTCGCGCGTTTCTGAAATGCGCGAGAAGCCTCGGGTCGGCCAACAACGCGACATCACCGATGACGGGATTGTCCTCGTCATCGCACGCCGTCCATTCACGACAGAACGCGGTATGCATGTCCACATACGCCTGCTTCATGTCCGACCCCCAATTGTTCGTGTGGAACATGATCGGGTCGCCGTTGTTGCGCTGGCCCACAAGGTCGAGATACGAGTAGTCGGTTTCCCAGCCGATAATGAGGTCACGCCAGCCGTGGACATCCGCGAAGAAGCCGACAACGTTATAGTTGTCCAGCATCCAGCGAACCTTACGGTCGAACGCCTCCACATCGACCTGCCAGTCAGCGGCCTCGGGGCCTTCGGGCTTCTGTTCCAGTTTGATAAGGAACAACAGGCCGTCCCTGACACGACAGCCGACCAAGGCGGTCGCATCATCGGAAAGCGAACCGTCGAAGCCAAGCGTTATCTCGTCCTCGTCCGAAATAATGTCCTTCCAAGGCGCTGCCTCGTCCAAGTCGGTGCCCTCGGGAACGCCCGCATACAATGCGATGCCCGCGAGATGGCTTTTCAACAGGGATTCGGACAGCCAAGCGTCGGAAACGCTCGTGAGACTGTTCAGGTAGTAGCGAATCGAATCGCCCACATCGGAAGCCGGGTCGAGGATATCCGCGATAGGGCCGCGAATATCAACCCAGCCGTCCTTCGACGGGCCCGGCTCCACGCCGGGGGAGCGAAGCGAATACCCGTCATCGCTCACACCCTCGTCGTTGACCGGCACGATATTGCCGTCAGCGAGAATGATATGGTCCTTGCCGTCCCTTGACTTCGCGGCGGAACCATACGCCTCATACAGGCCATGCTTCAGTTTGCCCGCATCACCCAGGTCGTCGATGTTCAAAGGCGAATACCTGTGGTCGAACAGCAGCTTCGGGTCCTTGATGCGGCCCTCTCGAATATCCTGAGCGTGCTTGTAAGTCTCCTCGGCGATACTGTTCTCGCCGGGACGGTACATGGTCGTGGTTTCCAACACCCACGGTTCGGCGTCGCCCATACGCTTCGAGAGATTACGTTTCAGCGTATGATACGTGGCCTTCAACCGGGGAACGTTGTACAAGTGGGATTCGTCGGCGATGATGAACGTCTGCTTGCCGCCGTCATGCGTGGAAGAACCGGTGGCACCGGGCTTGATCGAACCACCCTCCGGCAGCAGGATGCGGGTTTCACCGACATCAAGCCCATAACCGCGCAACTGGCTCAAAGGCCCGTTCTCGCAGTTGTACTTCATTACCTGATAGACGTTGTCCGTCTGTTCTTCGGCGGTGGCGATGCACACCACGTTCGGACCCTGCACGGGACGGCCCATAGGCTCGCCCGGCAGATACTCGTAAGTCTGACCGAGGAACGTGTAGGTTTCCCCGCCCTTCGCCCAACCGGCGAAACGGCATGGGCCCAAAGCCTCGAACAAACCCAGACGGCCACCCTTGCCGGACTTGTCGCAACCCTTGGGGCGACTCAGGAACACATGGTTGAAACGACGCTGCCCATACTTGTCGAGCGCGTAACAGTCCACGTAGAACCGCGCATACTCAGGACTCTCATACACGGGCATGTCATACGCGGGCTCCGAACCCACGACGCAGAACGACTGTATCCACCACAAGGCAAGCCAGCCAAGCGAACGCTCCCTATCCTCGGCGGTCAGATTAGGGATAACGTCATGCATCAGCCCACCGCCCGACGCTGCCTACGTGCTTCCTCCATGCTGATGACGTTCGAGGAACCCGAATATGAGGACGCCTTCAAATCGTTCGCCTGAGGCGCGTCGAACTTCAAATCGTTACGCGCCTTCGGAGTGACGCCGATCATGGTCTCACGCTGGCGAATCTCAGCCGCCAGAATCGCACGCCCCTTACGGGAACGCTTGAAATCATCCTTGAGCAGCGCCGTATCCAACACGAAATCCCAGTCAGGGCCAACGCCCATACGCTGAGCCAACGGGCTACGACGCAAATCCTCATACCAGCGGCGAGTGACCGGCAACCATTCATCGCCCGTATCCGGGCGAACATCAGGCAGTTCCGGCCCAACAGGCTCCTCGGGACTGCTCAGCAAAGGCATCGCGGCTATCTTGGACGCCCTGCGCCCGTTTCCTGCCATGATTCACGCTCCGTTTCCGCCCATTCCGGGCTGTCCGACGCACAGGCTTTTCGCCCCTGCACCGGTCGTGAACGAGAATGCGGTTCTCCAAAGTCGCTGAATGCGACTTCTCCAAAGGAACCTTCCACTCAAAAGCCGCGCCGTCAGGCCCGGCACTATCTACATCGACCAGTCCGCCGCACTTCTGGCAACGGCCGGCACACTTCTCAATCACCTGCGAACGGGTGAAAGACTCGACAACCATCCGAGGCCGTTCAGCCGGTTCCACCGTCCGCTCATGCAACACGGTTTCGGGACGCGACGGCAGCTCAGGATGCAGTTGACGTTTACGGAAATACCTCAAACGACACTTGTCCGAACAGAACAAACGAGAGGAACGCTCAGGGTCGAACCATTTGAAGCACACCGGACACATGCGGGTGCGCAATCTCCTCAACGGAGTACCGGAATAATAGTTCCGGTTGTAATGCTCCCTACACAACCCTTTGGCGCACACCGGGTTAAGACACCCGAACACAGCGCAACGCTCTATCGAAAAGCCGGCCTCGAATACCATTCGGCCTCCTCGCGGCTCCTACGCTTTTCCACCCGAGCCTCACCACTCTCACGAGCGGTTTTCTGCTTATGGTGATATGAGCACAACGCCCACAGATTCGACGGGGAATCATCATCAGGCTCACCGTTCTTCGCGCGAACCTTATGATCGACCTCATTGGCAGGATAGCCGCAAATACGCTTCGCCCCCGTATGCCAGTCGGTCACAATCCACTGGCATCGATGGTGGTCCCGCTCCAATATCCACTTGCGGGTCCGCTCCCATCCGGGGTTGAACCGTGCATCACGGTTGGAAGATGACCAAGCCACGATGACTCCTTACACGTAGGGGGCGGAGCCGGTGGGAGCGTGGCGAGCGAGCATTCCAACGGGGTTAATCCAAATACAGGGGAGGTTGGTCCACGAGCCACCGGCTCCTAGAGGCAATCCCGAGAATCGAACTCGAACCTGCGCTTTACGAGAGCGCCGCTCTTCCAATGAGCTAGAATGCCATGCCTCCCACTAGGGGAGCGCTGTTCAGTTATCGCCGCACGGCATGGCATGAAGCCGCCGCCGACATCCGGCGATGACCCAAGAAGCCGTCACCGCCTGTAATCGCCTCTTCTTGAAGGCGTTGTGGTACCGGAGTGGACTCGAACCACCGACCCTATGACCGTAGCCATACGCTCTAGCCGCTGAGCTACCGGCATCGCATACCCGGTGAGAATCGAACTCACGTCACCGGTTTTGGAGACCGGTACTCTACCATTGAGCTACGGGCATATAGGGGTAGTCGAACCCACACGACAGTCACGGCCTTGACCGGCCTTACCGCCCATCTCGCGGATGATGCAAGATTTGCACTTGCGAACCTTTTACGGTTTACGGCCTAGCAAGCCGCCGCATTCGTCTACTCTGCCAATCATCCCCGGCCACGCCCCCGGTCCAAGAAAACAACACCAATACAAAACGGAATCCCAGAGAACTCGACCTTACAAATCCTCGTAAAACTGTTTTGACGGTTTGGTTTTCAAAAAAGGCGTGGCCTAGTCGTGAGAGAGGGAATCGAACCCACAACGCACCGGGTTTGAGCCGGCGTCCTCTACCAATTGGGATATCTCACGCATACAAGAAAACCCTGCGACTGCGGGGCCTCGTCTTGTCGGGAACCCGAGCTTCGCTCCATTCCCCGACAATCCGTCTATACGACATTTTACTCACAACAAGCGTTGCAGCAAGCGTTGCAAGAGTATTTCCCGCACCAATGAAACGCTAATTCAAAAAATGGCCCAGCAGATCATTCACGGGCAGAACCATTGTCCGTGCGGCCCTCATGTCTTACCGGGGTGGGGCTCTCC
>PPYE01433101.1_pt1 | contig 26224 bp, 23 predicted proteins | sample 1559881 | NCBI WGS metagenome assembly PPYE01 (sample SAMN08240022, study PRJNA423297) | Human gut metagenome, whole genome shotgun sequencing project. | reverse complement strand
CCATGGGCTGCTGGCTCAGGATCTCGTCCAGACGGCCGATGGCCTCGTCGGCCTCCATCACCGCCTCGCTCATATACATTATGCGGTTGATCATCTGGCCGCAGGCGGGGGCGAACAGGGCGTAGAAAATCAGGTTCACCAGCGCGGTTCGCACATCCCCACCGGAGGCGATGAGCAGCGCCGCCGGGATCAGTAGGGCAAAGGCTCCGTTGATGAAGGTGAGAAAACAGGTCTGACCCGTCCGGCAGCTCATGGCGTACTGGCTGGCCAGATTGCTGTAATCCTGGATGGCGGCGTAGAAGGCCTTGAAGGAGTAGACCGTCTGCTGGAACATCTTCACCACCGGGATGCCCCGGACATACTCTACCGCCTCGCCGCTCATGCGCTCAATCTCCTTTTGATAGCGGTGGAAGAAGCCGGCGTTCTTGCCACCCATCATCAGGCACATGGATAGCAGTGCCAGCACCATGGTGAGCAGGCACAGCAGGCCCATCCGCCAGTCAAAGAGGAACAGCACGACGATGGCGGCGATGGGCGTCACCGCCGTGGCGGCCAGGTCGGGGAGTTTGTGGGCCAGCAGGTCCTCGGTGAGCCCGGCGTTGTCGTCAATGAGTTTGCGCAGCCGCCCCGACTGGTTCCCGGTAAAAAAGCCCAGGGGGAGTTTCAGCACATGGGTCATGGCGGCGCGCCGAGGATACTGCCAACGGCAGTCCACACCGCCATCCAGCCCCAGAGGCTCAGGTTCCCGGCCCCGTCCAGGCTGGGCCAAGCGGCCAGTATGCTCCTGGCTACCAGCCAGACGCACAGGTAGGGCGCCAGCCCCAGTACCGCCGACAGGGCGGACAGGACACAGCCAAGGATCGTCAGGTTCTTGTGCCCGCCCGCATAGCTCAGGATGCGGGTAAGGCTGCTTTGTTTCTTTTGCTTCAAAGAGATCCCTCCTTATTCAGTCAAAATAGTTAGCTTTAGCTAACCTTTATCCAAAAAAGACAGGGGTCAAGCCCCCATCAATTTCAGCCATCCGGCGGTGTAGAAGTCCCGCAACTGATCCACATCCCGCAGCGCCTGCTCCCGGGGCATATCATGGACCACGATCTCGAAGATGCCACCCATCATCCCGCTGGCGATGATGTGGCACAGGGATTTGTCCAGCGTGGGAATGTCCTTCCCTAGGTGGCGGAGCACCTCCATGTACTGGAGGGTGTACTCCACCTCCACCTCCACCATGTTGTGGACGAAGTGCTCGTAGCTGGTGCCCTCCGCGCGGGTGAGAAGCAGCTTCACCGGTTCCCGGTGCTGGCAGATATAGTCCACCATCCAGTGAACGCAGTGGGAGGACTCCACCCCCATGTGGTCCGGCTGCTGCTCCTCGGGCAGTTCGGCAAAGGAGGTCTGGGCCTCCATGAACTTGCCCATCAAAGCCTTGGCGTGGGGCTCAACGATGGAGGCGAACAACGCCTCTTTGCTGGAGAAATAGCCGTAGAAGGCCCCAGTGGTCACCCCGGCGTTCTTCACGATCTGCCGCAGGGAGGCCCCCAGAAAACCCTTGTCCAGAAATTCGGCCATGGCCGCCTCTTGGATTTTTTTCAGCGTGAGGTTAGACTTTTCTTCCATAGGACCTCTCCTTATAACAGCGTCATATAACACTGTTATAATACAACTGGAGCGGCAGTTTGTCAAGTGGAACACGAAAAAATTGAACCCGATGACAAAGCGGTAGTTGTTCTGGATGCGGTACATTAAGCCCATGGCCAGCTGCCGCAGGCGCACCAGCTCCCACAGGCTGTCGGCAGCAATGGTGATGTCGGCGATCTCCCTGGCGATGGCCGCCCCGTCGCTGATGGCGATGCCGGCATCCGCCTCGGAGAGGGCCGGAGAGTCGTTGATGCCGTCTCCCACCATAAGGACAGTATGCCCTTCCTTCCGCAAAGCGGCCACATACTCCGCCTTGTCCGCCGGCAGCACCCCGGCCCGAAAGGCATCCACCCCGAGCTGTTCCGCAATGGCAGCGGCGGTGCGGGGGCTGTCCCCGGTGAGCATGACGGCATTCCGCACACCCAAGACTCGCAGGGCGGAGAGCACCTCCCGTGCCTCCTCCCGCAGAGGATCGGAGATGCAGATCACGGCAGAGAGCACCCCGTTGATGGCAAGATAGAGCTGGGAATACTCCGGGGGCAGCGTGTCGAACTTGGTCCGCTCCTCCTCCGGGATCACGCACTTCTCATCCTCGAAGATGAAGTGGGCGCTGCCGATGCGCACCTGCTCCCCATCCACTGAACTGGCAATGCCGTGGGCCACCAGGTACTCCACCTTGTCGTGGCGCTCCTCGTGGTGCAAGCCCCGGCGGCGGGCTTCCTCCACCACGGCGTTGGCCATAGAGTGGGGGAAGTGCTCCTCCAGGCAGGCGGCAAGGCGCAGCATCTCCGTCTCATCCTTGCCGTGGAAGGGGATGACCTTGGCCACCCGGGGGCAGGCGTGAGTGAGGGTGCCGGTCTTGTCAAAGACGATGGTGTCCGCTTTGGCCACGGCTTCCAGGAACTTGCCGCCTTTGACGGTGATATGCTCCCGTCCCGCCTCCCGCATGGCGGAGAGCACAGCCAAGGGCATGGCCAGCTTCAGGGCGCAGGAGAAGTCCACCATCAGCACCGACAGGGCCCGGGTCACGTTTCGGGTGAGGGCCAGACTCAGCAGGCTCCCGGCGAAGGTGTAGGGAACCAGCTTATCCGCCAGACTGGACGCCTTCGCCTCGGCGGCGGACTTCATCTGCTCTGACCGCTGGATCATCTCCACGATCTGGTCGTAGCGGCCCTGGCCGGAGGCCTGTTTCACCTCCAGGACGCACTCGCCCTCCTCCACCACGGTGCCGGCGTAGACTGCGCCGCCGGGCCGCTTGGCCACGGGGACGGATTCGCCGGTGAGGGATGCCTGGTTGACAGTGACCTCACCTTCCGCTACCACGCTGTCCAGGGGGATGACGCCCCCCGCCCGGACCACCACCCGGTCGCCGGGCTGAACCTGGCCGATGGGGGTGAGTACTTCGCCGGCCTCAGTTTTCAGCCACACCCGGTCCACATGGAGGGAGAGACTTTCCGCCAGGTCGGCCACAGACTTCTTCCGCGTCCAGTCCTCCAACAGCTCGCCAATCTCCAGCAGGAACATCACCATGCCGGCGGTGCCGAAGTCCCGGCGGCCCACGGAGATGCCGATGGACAGGGCATCCAGCAGTTCCACCTTGATTTTCCGCCGCCCCAAGCATCGGAGCCCTTTGTGGAGGAAGGGGACCATGTGCCAGACTACCCGGGCGATCCGCAGCGGGGCGGGCAGGAACAAGGCGGCGGCCCCCTTCATCAGCACCTTGCCCACCAGCTTCTCCTGAAATTCCCGGTTCAGCTCCCGGGTGCTGTGACCGGGAAGGGTGACGGACGATTCCGCACCGGCCCAAGTGAAACCGCCGAGGGCGGCCAGTACCGTCTCCCGCCCCCCTGTGTAGGTCACAATAACGCAGCCGGTGCGCTCATGAACCACAGCCTCTTTCGTCCAAGGCTGGGTCTTCAGCCAGGTCTCCAGCAGGTCAGCCTGCCGGAGGGTCATAGTTTTCTGCCGCAGCCGCAGGCGCATCCGGCCCCGGCTCTCATGTTGAGAGATTCTTCCTTTCTGCTATGTACTTATTTGCGCTTGTAGCCCGTGATCATCACCATGACCATGCAGATCACGGCACCCCAGGCCCAGAAGCGATGTTGTTTCATTCCAATTTCCTCCTGTCCGGAAACAAACTCGTCCCTTCGCATATTAAGATATTATAGCAGAGGAAGAACTCCTTGTATCACCAAATCGGACAAGGTTATGCCGGTCCGGACATTTTTCGATACTTGGCCGGTGTCATACCGTACTGCCGGTGAAAGGCGGCGGAGAACTGGCTGGCGCTGCCATATCCTACCGATTGGGCTACCCCCAGCACGCTGAGGGAGGAGTCCCGCAGCAGCTCCGCCGCCCGTTCCATCCGCCGCTGGCGCAGCCAAGTGTGAACAGGGAGACCGTACAGGCGGCGGAAGCCCTCCTTGAATGTGGTGGTGGAGAGACAGGCCCGGCGGCTCAGGAACGGAATGGTCAGGGGCTCGTCCAAGTGCTCCTCCATATACCGGCGGATCTCAGCCAACCTCCGCGCCGTCTCACGTTCCAACGCCAGAGTTGCGTCCTCCTGTTCTTTCGGATTGCAGAGCAGATAGAGCAGCTCCACCGATTTCCACACGCACCAGCGCGCACGCTCACTCTGGGGGAGACAGCCCAGGTTGGCAAAGGCCGCCCGGCTCCAGTCGGTTGGCCCCTCCACGGCACAGCCGCCCCGGCTGGCCATCCAGTGCCGCACCCGCCCTGTGTCCAAGGTCAGGCCGCCCAGCAGATCGCAGATGGTTTGCAGGCTCTCCCGGGCGCCCCGGGCATCCACCGCCACCAGAATGCCCGCCAGAGGGGCGTCCACGCTGGCTCCAGACAAATCGGAGAGGTCAGTGAGGAGGAGTACCTGCCGAACGGATGCCGTCAGTATTGTGTTGTCCCTCCGAGTCAGGGTAATTGACCCGGCCAGGCAGAACAGGGCCTCGAAGTGGAGGGGCTCCAACCGGAGGGGCAAGGAAACCGGCTCATCGTGCAGGGAGAACAAACAGGCCCGAGCGCCGGGCATCACCTGTGCCCAGTCCCCCCGGCCCTCCAGAAATTCCGCCAGCATTCGTCCGCCTCCTCTCCATGCCTCGCCGCTTACCGGCCGAACAGCCCCTTCTTTTCCCAGGGCTCCTTCCGGATCTCCCCTACCTCATAGCCGGTGGCGGAAATGGCCGCCCGCAGGGCATCCTCGTCCAGTTCCGTCTCCGCGATCACCGTGGTCTCCTTTTTGCTCCGGGATGAGCTGACCTTCTTCACCGGAAACGCCTTCCGCACCGCGTCGTTCACATGGCTTTCACACATGCCGCACATCATTCCGTTGACCTGAACTGTGTATTTCCACATTGTATGTCCCTCCTGTCTGTCTAAAAAAGTTAGAGAAAGCTAACTCACGAATATAAAAAAGCGCAACTATTCTGGCTGTCCTGCTCAACCCAGCGCCACGTCCAATGCCATCATCAAAGTGAAGCCCAGGGCGAAGGCCAGCGTCCCCACATTGGAGTGCTCCCCCTGGGACATCTCCGGGATCAGCTCCTCCACCACTACATAGAGCATAGCGCCGGCGGCAAAGCTCAGCAGATAGGGCAGGGCCGGGACCACCAGCCCGGCGGCCAGGATGGTCAGCAGCGCCCCCACCGGCTCCACCACACCGGAGAGCACGCCTCCGGCAAAAGCTTTGGCCTTGCCCATCCCCTCCGAGCGCAGGGGCATGGAGATGATGGCTCCCTCGGGGAAGTTCTGGATGGCGATGCCCAAGGATAAGGCCAGGGCGGCCATCATGGTGATCTGTCCCTCCCCGGACAGAAGGCCCGCATAGACCACTCCCACCGCCATTCCCTCGGGGATGTTGTGGAGGGTGACCGCCAGCACCATCATGGTGGAGCGTTGCAGTTGGGTGCGGGGGCCCTCCGCCTGCTGGCTTCGCTGGTGGAGGTGGGGGATCAGATGATCCAGTCCCAAAAGAAATAGGATACCAGCTCAAAAGCCGGTGACCGCCGGCAGGAATGCCCATCCTCCCACCCCGGCGGACTGCTCCATGGCGGGGATCAGCAGGCTCCAGATGGACGCAGCAACCATAACGCCGGAGGCAAAACCGGTCAGTCCGCGCTGCACCCGATCCCCCAGACCCTTTTTCAAGAAGAATACACAGGCAGCGCCCAGGGCGGTACCGAAAAATGGGGTGAGTAGGCTCCAAAATATCATTGCCCCATTCTTGTATCCCTCCTGTCCTTCGTCCGCCGGAGCAATTTTAATTCCCACTAATACAGGTAAATTATCTATCCGATAGTTAGTATATGCTAACTACGATGTTTTGTCAAGAATTGTTCGGTATGCACTTACTGTCTACCGTCTGAACATATAGAGAGCGGATAGTTCACACACTCAAAAAAGATATAATTGGGGTAATCTCCCCTTGACAAACCGCTTTCCTCTAGATGATCTGGTTGCTTCTGTCCTTGAGCACGACGTCGTGGCTGCCGCCCTCGACGATGGAGACCGAGGAAACCAGGGTCAGCTTGGCCTTCTCCTGCAGCTCCGGAATGGTCAGGGCACCGCAGTTGCACATGGTGGAACGGACCTTGCTCAGCGACAGGCTGACGTTGTCCTTGAGCGAACCGGCGTACGGTACATAGGAGTCGACGCCTTCCTCGAAGGAGAGCTTCTTGTCGCCGCCCAGGTCGTATCTCTGCCAGTTTCTGGCGCGGGCAGAACCTTCGCCCCAGTATTCCTTCATGTAGTTGCCGTTGATGTTGACCTTGTTGGTCGGGCTCTCATCAAAGCGGGCGAAGTAACGGCCCAGCATGATGAAGTCGGAGCCCATCGCCAGCGCCAGGGTCATGTGGTAGTCCTGCACAATGCCGCCGTCCGAGCAGATCGGGACATAGATGCCGGTCTCTTTATAGTACTCGTCGCGGGCCTTGGCCACCTCGATGACAGCGGTTGCCTGGCCTCGGCCGATACCCTTCTGCTCACGGGTGATGCAGATCGAGCCGCCGCCGATGCCGACCTTGACAAAGTCCGCTCCCGCTTTGGCCAGGAAGAGGAAGCCCTCGCGGTCAACCACGTTGCCTGCGCCGACCTTGACGGTGTCACCGTATTTGGCGCGGATGAAGTCGAGGGTTCTCTTCTGCCACTCGCTGAAGCCCTCGGAGGAGTCGATGCACAGCACGTCTGCGCCGGCCTCGATCAGGGCCGGAACGCGCTCCTCATAGTCGCGGGTGTTGATGCCTGCGCCGACCACATAGCGTTTGTGCTGGTCGAGCAGCTCGTTGGTGTTCTCCTTGTGGGAGGAATAGTCCTTGCGGAATACGAAGTATTTGAGTCTCTGATCCTTATCCACCAGCGGCAGGGAGTTGAGCTTGTGCTCCCAGATGATGTCGTTTGCTTCCTTGAGCGAGGTATTGGCGTCCGCGGTGATCAGATTTTCAAACTTGGTCATGAATTCAGAGACCGGAGTGTCCAGCTCCATGCGGCTTACGCGGTAGTCACGGCTGGTGACGATGCCGACCAGCTTGCCGTTGGCGGTGCCGTCCTCGGTGACTGCGACGGTGGAATGTCCGGTCTTATCCTTGAGCTCGAGGATATCCTTGAGGGTCTTGTCCGGGCTGACATTGGAATCGCTGGTGACAAAGCCCGCCTTGTAGCTCTTGACTCTGGCCACCATGGCAGCCTCATCCTCAATCGACTGGGAACCATAAATAAAGGAGATGCCGCCCTCTTTTGCCAGCGCAATCGCCATCTTGTCGTCCGAAACCGACTGCATGATTGCGGAAACCAGCGGGATATTCAGCGACAGGGGGCATTCTTCCTGTCCCTTTTTGAATTTGACCAGTGGGGTCTTCAGGCTGACATTTGCCGGGATGCACTCGGCGGAAGAATAGCCTGGGACCAGCAGGTACTCGCCAAAAGTGTGGGACGGTTCACTAAAATAAAACGCCATAAACTCAACTCTCCTTACTTCATCATCTTGGCCTGTGGATTAAAAAAAGTTGTATTTCTAATAATCATACTATAAGCCGTCGACAAATTCAACCTCTATTTTGACAAAACTTCGTTTCTCCTGCACCAGCCCTTTTTGGAGACATCCCACAAAGGCGGGCGGCATGCCTGCGATTCGCGAATGGGACTCCTGCTTGTCGAGACTTCACGTTCTCGCGCAGATCGCTTGCCTCCGGCTGCGCTCGTCGGCATGGTGCCAAGCCCAATTCATGTATCGGCTTAGTAGGTAGCCTGACCTTCTACCTCGCGGCACCCAGATTCTGCTAATCAAGTTTCGCTTCCTTCTCAAAAGGAAGCAGGTGTCCAGCGGGCAGCACCTGCTGGTCGTACGCCGCAGTGGGCGAAATCTTTTAGCGTTCAAGCACCTTTTAAACACAAAAATTGCCCCGTGCCAAAAAAACACGGGGCAATCAATCCTACTTCATATTCTGCGCGCAGGCCTCCACAAAGGCGGTGAACAGGTTGTTCGCCACCTTGTCGCCAAGGCCCAGAATCTCCGGATGCCACTGCACACCCATCACAAACTTTTTGCCCGGGTAATAGGCGGCCTCCACAATGCCGTCGTCGGCAATCGCCATGCTGCGCAGCGGCTCGCCCAGCTTTTTGACGCCCTGATGGTGCAGGGTGTTGACGCCGATCTGCAGCAGGCCCTCGCTGAAGGTGTGCAGCGGGGTGTCGCGGATGACGTTGACCTTGTGCATCACCTTGTCCTTCTCCTCGGGCTTGGTGCGCTGGTGCTCGATGTGCACGCTGCTCTTGTTTTGGGTGTTGATATCCTGATACATGGTGCCGCCGGTGACCACATTCAGCACCTGGAATCCGCGGCAGATGCCGAACACCGGCTTATCCATCGCGATGGCCTTCTGCATCAGCGGGATTTCCAGCGCGTCGCGCTCCGGCGCCAGAGCGCCGCAGCAGTCCAGCAGCTCCTCCCCATACAGTCCCGGGTGGATGTCCGGTCCGCCGCTGAACAGCACGCCGTCCACCCGCTCCAGCAGCTCATCCAAGTCCGCAACCTGGAAGGAGCCCTCCAGGCTGCTCAGCTGGATCGGGATACCCCCACAGGCGCTGACACAGTTGATAAAGTTCGGAAAGACATAGCAGAACTTGCTGTCCTCGTCCCCACCGTTTCCGGTCTTTGGCGTAATCGCGATAATCGGCTTTCTCATTGCTTCATTCCTCCGTTGATGATTGGTTTCTTATTCGTCATGCTGCCCGGGCTGCCGCAGTGAGGCAAAACCAGAGTCAGGCTGTTCTATAAAATACAGGAAGATTGCGGCTGCCAGTTCCTTCCAAAAGGCGGCCGCAAACAAAAATTCGGCCAAGCTGCCGCCGCCGGACAGGACGCTGTCGATCCGTTCCCGAATCAGCAGCACCACAAAGGCGCGGTCCAACTTTTGCAGCTCCTCGCCCAGCGCGCGCAGGTCGCTCCAGTTTTCCCAGTCCACCGGGCGCTGACGGGCCTCTTTTGCTGCGCGCAGCAGCTCCTGCAAAAAGTCCCCGAAGGCATATTCCCTTTCCGGGCTCACCCCCAGCGCCTCCCCCAAAAATTCGGCGGCCATCATCATCTGGCGCGAGAGGGTGAAGGCGGCGGGCCTTCCTGTGTGGACCGCCCTGCGGCGGAACTGACGCAGCATCCGGCGCATTACGCCGGCGTGCAGCGCCATAAACGAGCGCTCATCCCGTTGACGTGCCCGCTCAAACAGCTTTTCCGACTGGGCGCGCAGAACCGGCGTGTAGAAGAAGGCGCTGTCCTTCTGGAAGGTGTAGAGCTGGCCGTCCGCCTCCCCAAAGGCTTTGCGCGCGTCCAGATAGCCCAGCTGAATATTCCGCCGGGCCAGCTTCTCCTCAAACTTCAAAAAGGAGCCGAGCGGCCACAGGCTGCAGATCAGCGTCACCTGCTTCTCCGGGTCTCGGACCCGATGGGTAATGCCGATCGATTCCAGATCGACCGCGATCACCCGGTCCGCCCCCATCTTCAGCGCCAGGTTGACCGGCATATTGTCGTGGTAGCCGCCGTCCATGTAGCGCCGCCCATCAATTTCCTTGGTCTGAAAGGCCGGGAAGCATGCTGCGGAAGCCATCAGATATTCCTGCAATTTTCCTCTTGGGATGTCCTTCTTCATCAGCTCCAGCGGCTTTAAGGAGGGGTACTCCACCGTCACCAGCGCAAAATCGACCGGCGAATCCCAAAACCGCTCCTCGTCCACCAGCCGGCTGACAAAGTGCTCCAGGGCAGACAGCTCCACCCCTCCGTGAGCAAAGGCCTGGTGCGCAAAGGCCCGGCGCAGAAAACGGTCGTCCGGGTCATCCTGCTGCGGGATTGCATCCCCCACAATCTCCTGGGAGCTGATGTTCTCCCAGACCTGCAGTGCCTTGTCATATTCCTGCTGCACCATCAGCGCGCCGTTTAACGCCCCTACCGAGGTCCCGGCCACCAGCTGATAGTCGATATGAAGCTCCCGCATCGCCTTCCAGACACCGATCTGGTATGCCCCGCGCGAGCCGCCTCCTGCCAGCACAACCGCTGTTTTTTCCATTTTCTTCGCCACCTCTTTTCCAGCCTCTGCCTGTCGATGGAGCAAGGCGGACCATTTTTCAAGTATCCTCTTTTATCCACGATTCATCCGCCGCCCGGCACCGCTCCCTTTCTCTGATTCAGGGGCTGCTGCTCCTGCTACTAGTAATACCATAAATTGCCCTGTTTTACAAGAACTATTTTTGTTGTTCGCTGTCGTTTTATCAGTTCTGCACAAAATTTGGCACAATCTTATGGAGCACCCGGTTCTTGTAATCAAAATTAAAATATGATAATATTTACTTTAATGGACATGTTGCTTCGTGCTTTTTGGGGTGTGGAGCAACGGTTTTTTTATGGTATTTCATTTAAATAGGAGGGTATTATGAAGCATCGCATTGTTTCTGTAACGGACCAATCCAAGCATCCACTGCTCATCATCGTCATGCTGGCCTGGCCAATCTTTGTTGAGCAGGTTCTGGTCTCGCTGGTTCAGTCGGTCGACACCGCCATGGTCGGGGCACTCGGCGCCAATGCCACCGCCTCGGTCTCCATCAGCCAAAGCCCGATCAACCTGATCAACTCGGTGATCATGGCGCTGGGCGTCGGCTTCACCACCATGATTGCCCGCGCGGTCGGCGCCAAGCAGTTTGAGTACACCCGCAAGCTGATCCGGCAATCGATCGTTGTCGTTTTCTCGCTGGGCATTCCTCTTTCGGTGCTGTGCTTCGTGCTCTCCCGCCAGATCCCCATCTGGATGGGCGGCGCTCCAGAAATACTAGATGACGCGCAGAGCTACATCCGCATCATCGCCTTCTCCATGCTGTTCCGCGGCCTGATGATGGTGCTCACCGCCATCTTCCGCGGCTTCGGCGACAGCCGCACCCCGATGATCATCAACATCGGCATCAATCTGCTCAATGTTGTCGGCAACTATCTGCTGATCTACCCCACCCACGACGTCACCCTTTTCGGCCACACCTTCACCGTATGGGGCGCGGGCTGGGGGGTTGCCGGCGCGGCGCTCTCCACCTCCGGTTCCCAGATTCTGGGCTCGCTGGTACTGCTCTTTATGTGTTTCACTCCGCGCTCCGGTCCAATGCGCATTTCGATTCACGAGAGCTTCCGCCCCAGCAAAGAGACCATTCAGGAGGTTTTCCGGGTCAGCTTGCCGGTTATGTTTGAGCGCTTCACCACTTCCGGCGCCTTTGTCATCACCTCGTCGATCATCGCCTCGCTGGGCACCATCTCGCTGGCGGCAAACTCGCTGGCAGGCCAGGCTGAGTCGCTGAGCTTCATGCCGGGCTTTGCGTTTGGCACCGCCGTCACCACCCTGGTGGGACAGTCGCTGGGCGCGGACAACGTCCCGCTGGCCCGCAAATATGTCCGCCTGTCCGGCATCATCGGGTCGGTGGTCATGTTCATCATGAGCATCTTCCTCTTTATCTTCTCGGACGGCATCATCTCAATCTTTACCCCAGACGCGGCCGTCATCGAGCTGGGCGGACAGCTGCTGCGCATCCTGGCCCTGATCCAGGTGCCGCAGATGCTGGCAATGGTCTTTTCCGGCGCGCTGCGCGGTGCGGGCGACACCAAGAGCCCGTTCCTCATCACCCTGTTTTCGATGTGGGGCGTGCGCATCCTGGGCTCCTTCATCTTTGTCCGCCTGTTGGGCAAGGACCTGCCGTGGGTCTGCGCCGCGATGTGCACCGACAACGTGGTCCGCTTTGTCCTCTTCCTCGCCCGCTACCTGCAGGGCAAATGGGCCGTCACCTACGCGCAGAACATCCGTCAGCCAAAGGAAGAAACCGTCAGCGAATAATTTTTGTCAACTCCCGCGGGACAGAGCAGCTGCTCTGTCCCGCTTTTTTCATGGACGCGGCTGCAAAACCTGCTGTCCTTCGCGCTAAATTTGTTTGTTTTCTCGCTTGAAATCACCTTTAATATGTGCTATACTGTTGCTATAAAGCACACAAAACATTTGATATTATAGGAGGCACCCGATGCGAAAGCAAATTCCACTCGACAACCCCGACCAATTTCCCGACCTGCTCAGCTGCTTTCAGGGCAGGACCAACGGCCGCCAGCGCGCGGAGTACCGCCGCTTTTTGTACCGCTCGATCAAGACACAGCTGACCCAGCGGCAGCGGCAGATGATGGAGCTGCGCTATTTCCAGGGGCTTTCCATCCCGCAGATTGCCCAGGAGCTGCACGTCAACAAATCCACCGTCTCCCGCACCATCAACCGGGCGCTGAGCCGCCTGCGGGAGCTGGCGGACATCTACTTTGATGAGTGAACAAAATAAAAAAGTTCCGGCCTCCTTTTGCAAAAAAGCGGTCGAAACTTTTTCATCATTTATTCGGCAAAAATAGCATCAGCCCAGCACAAAGTAAAGCAGCAGAGCCGCCTGGATCAGGATGATGAGCGGGATGCCGATCACAAAATACCAGTGCTTGGTCTTATGCCGGAAGGTAAACATGCCCAGATACATCCCGACGCTGCCGCCCAGAATGGACAGTCCAAACAGCACCTTTTCCGGCACACGCCTTTTCTGACGCTGCGCGGCAAACTTATCCACCCCGCAGACGCTGAAGGTCAGCACACTCATAAACAGGATGTAGCCCCACAAAATATTTTCCATCATCTTCCTCCTTCTGCCTTTGTTGTCCCTACTGCTGCTGGAACAGCTGCTCGATTCTGCTCCACGTTGCCTTAGCGTCCTCATAGCCGTTTTCATAAGCGGCCTGCAGCTTGTCCACATTGTGCTCGATGCGGTGCAGCACCATCGGCTTGCTCGGCCGAATCACCACCGCCTGGCCCTTCCGCTCCAGCTCCTTTGCGAACTGCTGGCTCTCGTTGTAGTTGAGGTGGCGGTTCTCCATCGCCCGGCACAGGTTGGGGTAGTCGCGGTAGCGCCGGCGAATCAAGGGCATCATCTGGTTTGGTTTTTTGACATAGCCCTCATTCTGGGTCAGCACCACTACCTGCTTGTGCCAGCCATCCTCATAAGCTCTGCGGACCGGAATCGAATCGGCGACGCCGCCGTCCAGATACCGCTTTCCGCCGATCACCTTCATCGGGGAGAGCAGCGGCATTGAGCTGGAAGCAATCGAATCGGCGATGACGTCGTCCCCCTGCTGCCGGTTGGAAAACCAATGGCACTCCCCGCTCTCGCAGTCGGTGGCGCCCACCCGCAGCTCCATCGGTGAAGCGTAAAAGGTGTCGTAGTCAAACGGCACATATTTTTCCGGAATCTCATAAAAGGAAAACTGCCAGTTGAAGATCGAGCCTTTGGTCAGCAGCTGGCGCATCCCCACATAGCGGGGGTCGTTGCAGAAGCGCTTGGCGATTGCGACATAGCGTCCCTTGTCCTGCGAAAGGTAGCTCAGGGCGTTGCACGCTCCGGCGGAAATGCCGTAAATGCTGGCGAACATCGCCTGTTTTTCCATAAAGAAGTCCAGCACCCCCGCGGTGTAGACGCCACGGAAGCCACCGCCCTCCAAAATCAAAGCTCCCTGATACAGCAAAGTCTCCACTTCCTTTCTGCTCAGCCAGCCTAGTCTGCCAGGAAGGTGAGGCCGATGATCTGCGGTCCAGTATTGATGGTGATGGCCGCGCCGATTTTAAAGGTGCCGACCGGCGGATAACCTGCAATCTTTTCGCAGGCTTTGGCCAGCTGCTCGCTGGTCTCGGTATCTCGCGCCACCAGAATCATGTACGGCGCCCTGCGGTCCCTGGCGCTGCGCTGCTCCTTGAACAGGCGCTCCATTGTACTGAGGATGGCGGCGTTGCCGCGCACCTTCTCGACGATACTGGTCGTTCCCACCGCCGAGATCACCGGGCGCAGGCCGATCAGCTCGCCGACGAAGGCCGCCGCGCAGCTGACGCGGCCCGACTTCTTAACATATTTCAGTGTGAAGGGGCTAAAATAGATGCACACCCGTCTGAGGTAGTCGCGGATGTAGGCGAGCACATCTTCAAAGCTCTCCCCCTCCAGCGCGCGCTGGCAGGCCTGCATGATGGGGTAGCCGTAGCCGACGCTGTAGCAGTTGGAATCGATGACCTCAATCTGCATCGCGTCCGGGTGCTCCTCCAAAAATGCGTCCTTGGCCATCAGCGCGGAATGGTACATCGCCGAGGCGCCGGAATAGATGGTGATAACCGCCACATGGGTGTAGCCATTCTGGTAGGCTTCCTCATACTTCTCCTGAAAGGTGATGGCGGGGATGTGCGAGGTTGCGGGGATATCCTGACAGCGGTCGATCAGGTCATAAAATTCCTCCGCGGTAAAGCTCTCCCTCTCGTAGTATCCCTTGCCATCCGCGGTGACCGGGATGGGCAGGATGGCAAGGTTCGGCAGCCGCTTCTCATCCTCTGCCGGGATGTCGCAGGCCGAATCGGTGATAAAAAAGATTTTCTCCTGGTTCATAGTTCCTCCTTAGTCCTGGGGAGCAAAGTCCTCCCAGCGAAATTTGTGCAGCTGCCCTTCATTTTGCAGCTCCGGGAATCCCCATTGGCGCAGTGTCTCATACACCGCGATGGCGACCGTGTTGGAGAGGTTCAGGCTGCGCACCGGACCGATCATCGGCAGGCGCAGGCAGCTCTGCGGGTGCTGCAGCAGGATCTCCTCGTCGATGCCCGCATCCTCCCGGCCAAAAATGAGGTAGCAGTTGTCCGGATAGGGCACCTCGGAGTAGACCTTTCTCCCCTTGGTGGTGAAAAAGTAAAGCTGGTCGTCCCGGTGCTGCTCCAGAAACTGCCGGGTGGAATCGTAGTAGGTGATATCCAGAAAATGCCAGTAGTCCAGCCCCGCCCGTTTGAGCTTTTTGTCGTCTACCGAAAATCCCATCGGCCCCACCAGATGCAGCCTCGCTCCAGTGCAGGCGCAGGTGCGGGCGATGTTGCCGGTATTTTGTGGAATCTGCGGCTCAAACAGGACGACGTTCAGCCGCGGCTGATGCTGTTGCAAGGTGGTTCCTCCCCCAAAAATAGCTTTTAATACGACATCATGTCGTGTTTCATATCAGTTTCTTTGTAACAACTGTTATCTCTCTAATATTAACCATTCCGCCGGTATTTGTCAATGACTGTGGCGGGGAAGATATTTAAAGATTTTTTGGATTTTTACCATTGATTTAGTCATAAATTTGCGATATGCTGAAAGTATGATGATATTGTTTTCTCTGTGGGTGCGGACGCCGCAGGGAAAAAGAAGATTATATTTCCACGCTAAGAAAGGACGTTTCAAATCATGGGACAAGTGATGGATAATTTAAAGCTGATGAAAAATGTCAGGGATCTGGAATCCCCTCAGACGCTGCTGGAGCTGATTGCCGGGATGGAGCAGCACATGGCTTTATACCAGTCGGGCATTCAGGAGATCCGCACCAAGCTGGAAATTCTGCAGCGGGACGCCCGTTTTGGAGAGGGGCACAACCCCATCGACTCGATCAAGAGCCGCATCAAGAGCCCGATGAGCATTATCGAAAAGATGTACCGCAAGGGCTTCCCTATTTCCCTGGATTCCATGCGCGCCAACCTCAACGACGTTGCGGGCATCCGGGTCATCTGCCCCTTCATCGAGGACATCTATACTGTGGCTCAGATGCTGACCCGTCAGGACGATCTGGTAGTCATCAAAGAAAAGGACTACATCAAAAACCCCAAGCCCAACGGCTACCGCAGCTACCATCTGGTGCTGCAGGTTCCGGTCTTTCTCTCCGACCGAAAAGAGATGGTGCGGGTGGAAGTGCAGCTGCGAACCATCGCGATGGACTTCTGGGCCAGCCTGGAGCATCAAATCCACTACAAAACCAGCTGCGAGGTGCCGGACAGCGTGGTTGACGAACTGAAGCAATGCGCGGACATCATTGCTCAGACCGACGAACGGATGCAGCAGCTTTCCAAACAGATTCGATGCTTTAACGCTCAGCCCACATCCGAGGGTGGTGAGGAAGCGCAGGAGCATCCTCTTGGCAGCCTGATCAGCGCCAGTGTTGTGGGGATGGCTGGAGGCATGGCTGGGAGCCACAACGATTAGTCAAAACAGACAAAGCCGTTCCCATAAAACCGGGAAAAATCCCGAAAGGCTGCAATTTCTCCGATAAAGCAATTGTAATTTGTGGCCGGATTGGGTATAATGAATCTATCAGAATCTGATGTTATCTCTTAAAGAAGGAGTGTGCTCCATGAAGAAAAGTGTACTGATTTCCCTGATTGCACTGGGCGTTTCTCTGGTCGGACTGCTGATCGCCCTTGCAGCCTGGCTGCACAAGAAAAAAGAACTGGACTGCGACGACTTTGACGACGATCTTTTGATGGACGACGATGACTCGGAGTACATCGCCGCGCAGTATATCGAACACGCCAACAGCTCCCCTTCCGCACAGGAGGACGGCGTTTCTGACTGCGAGCAGGAATAGTTTCGCTTTAAAATCCCGCCGTCTGGCGGGATTTTTTCCTCCTGCTCCCACTCTTTTGAAAAAAATCAAAAAAAGACTTGCATTTTTCTCTGAAATGTGGTATTATAGTAGAGCACTGGAAATTCAATATCGCGGGATGGAGCAGTTTGGTAGCTTGTCGGGCTCATAACCCGAAGGTCGTTGGTTCAAATCCAGCTCCCGCAACCACCAGACTGAGTCTGGACGCAATTCGCGTTCGGACTCTTTTCTTTTATCCTGCCGAAGCGGCTCGCGATGGCAGGCACAGTGAATCTTTCCCTCTCCTTGGCTGAGTCTGGACGCAATTCGCGTTCGGACTCTTTTCTTTTATCCTGCCGAAGCGGCTCGCGATGGCAGGCACAGTGAATTTTTCCCTCTCCTTGGCTGAGTCTGGACGCAATTCGCGTTCGGACTCTTTTCTTTTATCCTGCCGAAGCGGCTCGCGACGGCAGGCACAGTGAATCTTTCCCTCTCCTTGGCTGAGTCTGGACGCAATTCGCGTTCAGACTCTTTTCTTTTTATCTGGTCCGGCGGCTCGCGCTGGCAGTTTTCTTCACCGCTATCAAAAAGGAGGAGATTCTTTTTTCAAAATACCCCCTCAAGGTTCAAGATTGACACCACTTTGCAGCCTTGAGGAATAAAAATATTGCCCCATTGAAAACCCCCGGATCGCAAATAGCGACTCGGGGGTTTTTGTTAAATCTGTTCGATAAAGCGCAGGAACGCTTCCTTGCCTTCCGGCGTGCGCTTGTAGACGCCGGCATGTTCGAGAACCTTTGCAAACACAAGGCCGGTCTCCTTCTGCACAATCTCCATTGCGTTATCTTTGGTAATGGTGTAGTTTTTGGCAAACGCTTCTGCCCAGTCGGCGTGGGAGGCGGTCAGCTCGTCGACACGCAGGTCGCTGCCGTCCGCCAGCTTTTCCGCCACCGCCGCCAGCTCCGCCTTCAGGCGGGCGGGCAGCACGGCCAAGCCCATGACCTCGATCAGGCCGATATTCTCCTTCTTGATGTGGTGCAGCTCGGCGTGCGGGTGATAGAGCCCCAGCGGATGCTCCTCGGTGGTGAGGTTGTTGCGCAGCACCAGGTCCAGCTCATAGCACTCGCCGCGGCGGCGGGCAATCGGGGTGATGGTGTTGTGCGGCTCGCCATCGGTCTCGGCAAGAATCATCGCTTCCCTGTCGGTATAGCCGCGCCAGGAGGTCAGGATGCGGTCGGCAAGATCGATCAGCCGCTGCGGGTCTTCCCCATTCAGGCGGATGACCGACATCGGCCACTTGACGATGCCCGCCTGGACGTCGTCAAAGCCGGCAAAGCAGACCGGCGTCTCCACCGGGGCCTTCTCCATCGCGAAGGTGTAGTGGCCGCCCTGGAAGTGGTCGTGGGCCAAAATCGAGCCGCCGACAATCGGCAGGTCGGCGTTGGAGCCGACAAAGTAGTGCGGAAACTGCCGCACAAAGTCGAGCAGCTTGCCAAAGCAGGCGCGGTCGATCTTCATCGGGACGTGCTCGCGGTTGAGGCAGATACAGTGCTCGTTGTAGTAGACATAGGGCGAATACTGCAGGAACCACGGCGAGCCGTTGATGGTGATCGGCACGATGCGGTGGTTCTGGCGGGCCGGGTGGTTGACCCGTCCGGCATAGCCTTCATTCTCCGCGCACAGCTGGCAGCGGGGATAGTTGGAGGCGGGCAGGTTGCGGGCAGCGGCAATCGCCTTCGGGTCCTTTTCCGGCTTGGACAGGTTGATGGTGATGTCCAGCTCGCCGTATTCGGTCATCGTCTTCCACTGCACGTCGCGGGCGATGCGGTCGCGGCGGATGTAGTTGGTGTCCTGGCTGAACCGGTAGTACCAGTCGGTGGCCTCCTTCGGGCTCTGCCGGTAGAGAGTGTTGAATTTTTCGATCACCTGCGCCGGCCTCGGCGTCAGCACACCCATCAGCCTGGTATCAAACAGGTCGCGGTAAACGATGCTGTTCTCTTTGAGCACACCGCGCTCATAGGCGTCGTCCAGCAAGGCGTCCATCACTGCCGGCAGGTCGATCTGTTCCCCAACGGGGATTTCCGGCAGGGCGCAGCCGTCCAGCTCCAACATCTCCAGCAGGGTGTTGACCGCCCAGTTTTTCTCCTCCGGCTGGATGAGCTGTTTTTCCAGCGCATAGGCAATCAGTTTTGCAATCGCTTGGTTGCGGTCCATCTCTATTCCTCCTCAAATCCATGTGGGTGGCTCTTGTGCCACGCCCAGGCAGAAGCCACAATGGTGTTCAGGTCGTTGTACTGCGGCTTCCATCCCAGCACCCGGATGGCCTTCTCCGAGGAGGCAATCAGCTGGGCCGGGTCGCCCGCACGGCGTGGGGCAACCTTGGCGGGAATCGGGTGTCCGGTGACCGCTCGGGCCACGTCCACCACCTCTTTGACGGTGAAGCCGACGCCGTTGCCCAGATTAAAGACGTTGTTCTCCCCGCCCTGCATCAGGTAGTCCAGCGCCAGAATGTGCGCCTGGGCCAGGTCGTTGACATGGATGTAGTCGCGCACACAGGTGCCGTCCTTGGTGGGATAGTCGTCGCCGAAGATGCTGACCGCCTCCCGCTGCTCCAGCGGCACCTGCAGGATAATCGGAATCAGGTGGGTCTCGGGGTTGTGCGCCTCACCGATCTTGCCGGAGGGGTGCGCGCCGCAGGCGTTAAAGTAGCGCAGCGCCACATAGCGCAGGCCGTGCGCGCGGGAAACCCACTCCATCATCTGCTCCATCGAGAGCTTGGTCTGTCCGTAGCAGTTGGTGGGATTGGTCCTGTCGCTCTCCAAAATCGGCACCCGTTCCGGCTCGCCGTAGGTGGCGGCGGTGGAGGAAAAGACAATCTTGTCCACCCCATGCTCCACCATCGAGCGCAGCAGCACCATCGTTCCATAAAGGTTGTTGTCGTAATATTTTAAAGGGTCGCTCATCGACTCACCCACCTGGGAGGAGGCGGCAAAGTGGATGACGCCGTCGATCTTCTCGGCCTGAAACAGGGTGTCCAGCGCGCCCTTGTCCCGGATGTCCAGCTGATAGAATTTCGCCTTGGGGTGAACGGCGGCCCGAAAACCGGTCTGCAGGTTGTCGGCCACCACCACCTCCCGGCCTGCATCAATGAGTTCGTACACTGTATGGGAGCCGATGTAACCGGCTCCGCCCAGTACCAAGATTGCCATAGAGGGATCGCGCTCCTTTCGATGATGTCACTTTTATTACGGCCAGAGGACGACGCCGCCCACCGGACGGATGCTCAGCATGTGGCAGCAGCCCGCTCCCAACATGCTCTCCACCTCCTGGCGGAAGGCCGCACAGTGGTCCAGCGGAACAAACGCCTGGATGGTTCCGGCAAAGCCGCCACCGTGTACACGGCAGGCGCCGCGACCGTTCAGCGCGCGCTCCGCGATGGTCAACGCGACCGCCATCGCCTGCTCGCGCACCGCGCCAGTCGGGGTAATGTCCTGCAAAAGCTCCCAAGAGGAACGGCCCGACTCCCGCACCAGCGACAGGAAGGTGTCCATGTCGCCGCTTGCCAGTGCGTTGGCCTCGCGCTCAACCCGCTGATCGTCCGCGAAGAAGTGCAGCGCGCGCAGCACCGCGCGGTCGCCTAGCTTCTCCCGCAGCTGCGGCAGCGACTGAAGCACCTGCGCCTCATCCACCTCGCGCAGCACCTGCCTGCCAAACTGTGCTGCAACCGCGCCCATCTCCTGCGGGATGGAGGCATACTCGGAGGTCAGAGCCGCGTGGCTTGCGCCCGAATCGATGATGCACAGCGCATAGCCCAGGGCGTTCAGGTCAACCGAAACGGTGCGCACCTTCGGGTCGGCCGGATCGGCAAAGTCGATGGCGACAGCGCCGCCGACCGAGGAAGCGGTCTGATCCATCAGGCCGCTGGGTTTTCCAAAATAGAGGTTCTCCGCCTTCTGGCCCATCTGCGCAATGGTCACCGGGCTGAGCTCGTCGTTGCAGAACAGGTGATTTTCAATCACGCCCAGCAACACCTCACAGGCCGCGGAGGAGGACAGTCCGGAGCCAGGCAGCACATCCGACACCGCGTAGACATCATAACCCGCCACCGTGTAGCCCCGCTGCACCGCCTGCTCGGCCATACCGCGCACCAGCGCCGGAGTGCTCTCCTTCTCGTCCTCTCTTGGACCCTTGCCGTCCAGCTGCACTTCCACCATCGGCCAGCCTTCCGACTGGAAGCGAATGGTGTCGGTGCCGTTGGGAGCCGCACAGGCCAAGAAGTCCACATTCACCGCCGCAGCCAGCACGCGGCCGTGCTGATGGTCGGTGTGGTTGCCGCAAATTTCCGTGCGGCCCGGGGCGGAGCACAGGGTCACAGGTGTATCCTCTCCCCTGCCAAAGCTCCGCTCAAATCCATCCAAAATCGCCGCCACCCGCCGACGGGCTGCGGCAGGGTCTGCGCTGCAGGTCAGGCGGGCCAGCGCCTCATCCATCTCTCCTGCGTTCAGCGCCTTGCGCACATCGCTCAGTTTATGCATCTCATCTGCTCTCCTTTTCTTTGCCGGACATGCCGCTCACGTCCGGTTATTTTGTCACAATCTCATGCCCATTTCCCCGTCAGCCGGGGAAAGCCGCCGCAAAGCAGACCCGTCCTTGTGTCTGCCTTGCAGCGGCTTTCTGCATGAAGGAAAAATTATTTCTTCTGAACGTACTTGAGGCAGTCCAGCATAACCGCCACAAGGATGATGATACCGGAGAATACAAACTGCAGGTTTGTGTCAATACCCAGAGTTGTCAGGGAGTAGGTCAGGGCGGTGAAGATGAATACGCCCACTACAACGCCCGAAATCTTACCGATACCACCGGTGAAGGAGATGCCGCCGACTACGCAGGCCGCAATCGCGTCCATCTCCCAGCCCTGTCCGTAAGCAGCCGAACCGGAACCGACCATTCGGATACACTCAAGCCAAGAACCGAAGCCGTACAGGATACCTGCCAGCACAAAGGCGCCTACTGTGACCCAGAATACCGAGATACCGGAAACCGCTGCCGCCTCGGCGTTGCCGCCGACCGCAAACAGGTTTTTGCCGAAGGTGGTCTTGTTCCAGATGAACCAGACCACGATAACCGCGGCGATTGCCCAGAGGATGATGGTTGGGAAGCCATTGATTCTTGGGATGATCATGTTCGGGATGGTCGAGTCGATCGCACCGAAGGAAACGCCCTTGGTGGAGTAGGTAACCAGACCGAAGATAACCAGCATGTTCGCCATGGTGGAAATGAACGGGTGCATCTTAAATTTGGCTGTAAAGAAGCCAGCGATGGTTGTGAAGATGGTGCACAGCACGATGCAGACCAGCAGCGCCAGAACGACACGCGCCAGAACCGGCAGGGTGCTGAAATCAAACACATGGCCAAAGACCGAACCGGTGTTCGGGCCCTGGTGCATCACGATGGTGGCGGCGGTCATGCCCATACCGACCATACGGCCGATGGACAGGTCGGTACCTGCCAACAGGATCAGGCCCGCTACGCCCAGCGCCAGGAACATTCTCGGCGAAGCCTGCTGCAGAATGTTCAGGATGTTGTTGACCGTCAGCAGCGGAACGTTCTTCACAATCGGGGTGATGATACACAGGGCGATAAAGATGACGATGATCGCCAGGTACAGACCGTTGCGCAGCAGGAAGTCTCTGCGGTTAAAGGTATACTTGTAGTTTTCCCATTTCTGTGCCAGCTGCTCAGCAAAGGTAAATTTGGACATGCGCAGCATATCGATCAGGTGATACTGATGGTCAAATGCGGCGTGCCGGCGATCCTTTGCTTCCTGCAAATCTTTGGCCAGCTGCATCTTGGCGTCAAACAGCCGGTTTTTGTGGACATATTTTTCGTCCTTGATCTCGCGCTGGTCAGACAGCTTGGAAACGGTGGCCTGATGCTCCTGATTGAGCTGTGCGACTGCCTGCTGATATTTCTGCTGGGCGAGTGCCTTTTCTTCGTTGGTGCTTTCCACCATCGCCTGATAATAATCCTTGTTGAAGTGTCCCTTCAGGTACCCCTCAGCGTCGGCAATCAGCTTTGCAATCTCGTCCTTGTTTTTGGATTCCACCGCCTTGGCTTTTTCCAGCTCCGCTGTCAGCTTTGCGCGAATGGACTCCTTTTCCTGTGCGGTATAGATGCGGTCGCGTTTGAGGTTGTCAAGTTCACCCTGGATGTCAAGGACCTTATCGGTACCGTTTTCCCGCAGGGCATTGATCTTTTGTTGAATAGCGCCGACATAATCATCAATCGGCTGGCGGAGCTTTAATTCCTGCTCCGCCGTCAGAATTTTTTTGTTATCCGTTGCCATATGCAAATTCTCCCACTATAGATATTTTGCGCTCAGCCGCAAAAGTTCTTCCTGATCGGTTTCCTTGGTGTTCACAATGCCGGAGAGATGTCCGTTGGACATGACGCCAATGCGGTTGGTGATACCAAGGATCTCAGGCATCTCAGAGGAGACGACGATGATCGTCTTGCCCTGCTTGGCCATGTTGATGATCAGCTCATAGATCTCATACTTTGCACCTACGTCGATGCCTCGTGTAGGTTCATCCATCATAAAGACCTGCGGTTCCCGCTCCAGCCACTTGCCAAAGATAACCTTCTGCTGATTTCCGCCGGACAGGCTGGAGATCATGTCATCCGGTCCCATGCACTTGGTGCGCATGATCTTGATTTCCTTGTTGGTGGCCTTCACCATCTTTGGATTGGAAAGGGCCAGGCCGGTCTTGTACTGCTCCAGGTTTGCAATCGTGGTGTTGAAGGTCAGGTCACACTTGAGGAACAGGCCGTTGGCCTTGCGCTCCTCGGTGATCATGGCAAAGCCGTGATCGATCGCTTCCCTGGCGCTGTTAAAGTTCATCAGGCGATTTTTAAAGTAGACGCGGCCCGCCGCTCTGGTACGCACACCAAAAATGGTCTCCAGAAGCTCGGTACGTCCGGCGCCCACCAGGCCGTACAGGCCAAAGATTTCGCCCTCCTTGACGTCAAACGAGACGTCCTGCAGATAGGGCGCATATTTGGTGGAAAGGTGCTGAACCGACAGGATGGTGTCGCCCGGCGTGTTGTCCACCGGCGGGAAACGGCTTTCCAGCGAGCGTCCTACCATCGCGGTGATCAGCTCGTTCATGTTGGTCTCTTCCGTTTTCTTGGTCATGACCAGGTTGCCGTCTCGCAGAACCGAGATCTCGTCGCAGATCTCGAAGATCTCATCCATCTTGTGGGAAATATAAATCAGGGCGATGCCCTGCTCTTTCAGCATCCGCATCATTTCAAAAAGTTTATCTACCTCCTGCACGGTCAGGGAGGAGGTGGGCTCATCCAGAACAATTACCTGCGCATTGTAGGAAATTGCCTTGGCGATCTCACACATCTGCCGCTGGGAGACAGACATATTCCGCATCGGCTGGGTCAGGTTGACGGTCATGCCAAGCTTGCGGAACAGCTCGGCCGCCTTTTTCTTCATGCTGCCCTCATCCACGACCCCCATGGAGTTGGTGGGGTAGCGTCCCAGGAACAGATTGTCGATGACATTCCGCTCCAGGCACTGGTTAAGCTCCTGGTGAACCATGGCGATTCCATTTTCCAGGGCATCTTTTGGTCCGGAAAAGCTGATTTCTTTTCCATTTAAGTAGATTTTTCCTTCATCCTTCTGGTAGGTGCCGAACAGGCACTTCATCATGGTGGACTTACCGGCGCCGTTCTCACCCATAAGTCCCATGACCGTCCCGCGCTTCACGTCCAGGTTGATATGGTCAAGCACCCGGTTTCGACCGAAAGACTTGCTCATACCGCGGATTGACAGGACAATATCGTCTTTCGAATCTGCCATTCTCGTTACTCCTGTTTCTTTCAAATTGCCAAAAGGGGGAAGTCCTTCTATCGAGTGGAGATCATTTCTCCCAAACGAAGAAGTCCTTCCCCCTTAACAGCAGTCAATTATGTCTTACAGTTTAAAAATGAGGTCCAGATTACTGGTTCAGCAGTGCGGTGTAGGAAGCCGCGTTGTCGGTCTTAACCATGTTGATGGCAAAGGCGTCATACTGGCTTGGGTTGCTCAGACGGTTGGTGATGTTCGCCTCGGTCTGGCCGTCGCCGCCGATGTACTCTACATTCAGGTTCAGCAGGTCGTCATATTTCTCCAGCAGTGGCTGATAGGTCGCGCTCAGGAAGTTATCCGCAGCGTTGTAGATGTTCAGCCATACATTCTTGGTCGGATGAGCAGTTGCATCCAGCTGGTTGGAAACAGGAGCGTAAACCTGGGTGGAATCCATGAAGTCCTCATAGTTTTCAGCGGTAACTGCAACGTTCAGAGCGTAGTAGGAGCGCTCGTCAGCATTGTAGTAGTATACGTCGTCGCTGAGCACGTTGCCAGCGTCGTCCTCGGTGCCGATACCGGTGTCAACATCAACGCCGTCCAGAGCGTTGCGCAGTACACGCAGGGTCAGGTAAGCCTGTACGTCAGCGTGCTGGCTGATGGTGCCGCCGTAACCTTCTGCGATAGCAGCTACCGCGTCAGCGTTTGCGTCGTAACCGAAGGTCGGAACGTTGTTGGCTTTGGACCAAGCGTTGAACATGGACATGCCCATGCCGTCGTTGTTGGAAGCGACAACATCGATCTGATCGCCAAAGGAAGCGGACCAGGTGCCGATTGCGTTACCGGCAGTGGCAGCGTCCCAGGTAGCGCCGGCGGAGTTCTTCATTTCCTGAGAAGCCAGCTCACGAACAACATAGGTGGTGCCGTTTACTTCGATGGAACCGTCTTTAACGATGGTGGAGGTGCCGTCGGTGTTGGTGCCGACCGGGGTGGAATCGATAGAGCCGTCTGCCGCCTCAACGCCGGTGCCCAGAGCAGCGCGGACGCCGCGGGTACGGGCGATGGAGTCGTTGTGGCCGATATCACCGATGGCCAGAACGTAGCCGATAATGCCGTCGCCGTTGCGGTCGATGGTGTCGATGTTTGCCTCGATGTACTCTTTGATCATGGTGCCCTGCAGCTCAGCGCCCTGGTTTGCGTCGAAACCTACATAGTAGGTGTCCTCGTTAAAGCTCAGAGCGGTCATGTCCAGTTCGCCGGTGGAGCTGTTGGACGGCTGGCGGTTGTACCAAACCAGCGGCTTGTCCTTGTTTGCTACCTCAGCGGTCTCGGTTTCCTCAGCAGGAGCTTCGGTGGTTTCCTCTGCAGGAGCTTCTTCAGTGGTGGCTTCCTCTTCGGTCGCGGATTCGGTTGGGGTTTCGGTGGTAGTTTGTTCGGTGGTTTCGCCGCCGGAGCAGGCTACCATACCCATGGCCATAGCTGCGGCCAGAAGCAGTGCGATAATCTTTCTCATGTGCAATTCTCCTTTTTCATGTTTTCAATGGAGCACAATTACTCCATCCAACATAAATACATATTAGAGCAAATTGTTAAAAAAAACAAGATGAAAAAATACTGAAAATAGTGAAAAAAATTATCTTGTTTAAACAATAACGAAAAAGCATTCTTGTTTAAAATCGTATAAATTGATTATTTTTTTGGCTCTGTCACAACAAATGGTTGATTTTTGACGAGAAATAGCGTATAATAATAGTAAGAAACAGTACCACCGAAGG
>PPYE01432859.1_pt1 | contig 26227 bp, 29 predicted proteins | sample 1559881 | NCBI WGS metagenome assembly PPYE01 (sample SAMN08240022, study PRJNA423297) | Human gut metagenome, whole genome shotgun sequencing project. | reverse complement strand
ACCCTGCCGAGGAATCCGACTTCCGAGCGGCGCTGCTGAAGGAGACAGAGTTGGAGGTTGTCCACCAGGCCTCTGGCTACTTGACCCTCTCCACTTGCAACAATGGAGGCGGGAACAGCCGGGTACTGGTTATCGCGGCCCTTGCCGGGGAGGTGAGCGCTTGAGCAGAAAGAAAAAGAAAGAAGAAAAACGAGAGCAGCTGGCTATCAAGGACTTTTTCGACCGCGTTCTGCCTGGCGTCCTCAAGTTCTATTCCGACCACTACATCTGCGGGGATTCTTACCGCTGCGTGTGGGCCATCAAGGAGTACCCTCCCTCCACCGAGGAGCAGGCCATCCTTTCACAGCTGGCGGATCGCACCCATGTCACCCTGCGGATCTACAACCGGCTGGTGGACCATGCGGAACAGCACCGGATCATCCAAAACGCCAACCGGCGCAACCGGCTTCGCTTCGGTGGGGATGACATCCAAGAGATGGTGGACGCGGAGCATAATTTGAAGGATGTGAAGCAGCTGTTGACCAATCTGCGGACCAACGGTGAGACTCTCCTGCACACTGCCGTGTTCATCGAACTAAAAGCCGCGGACATGGATAAACTGCGGGAGCTGCAATCCGATGTCATGATGGAACTGACCCGGTGCAAAATCAACGTGGACAGGCTGACTCTCCGCCAGCTGGATGGGTTTCTCTCGGTGGTGCCCTTCGGGTACAACCACTTTGGCAGCCAGTACGAGCGGGTGCTGCCCGCCAGCTCGGTGGCCAATCTCTATCCCTTTAATTACAGCGGCAAGACCGACCCCCACGGGTTCTACCTGGGGAGGGATAAGTTTGGCACCAACATTCTCACGGACTTCGATAGGAGATCGGATGACAAAACCAACGCCAACGTGCTGATTCTGGGCAACTCCGGCCAGGGCAAGTCCCATCTGCTCAAAGGCATCCTCGCCAATTTGCGCGAGTCTGGGAAATCCCTCATCGTTTTGGACCCGGAGCAGGAGTACCAAGAGTTGTGCGAGAATTTAGGCGGCTGTTACTTGGATTACCTCTCCGGGGAGTACGTTATCAATCCGCTTCAACCCCAGAATTGGGACGAAGATCCGGTCAACGAGGACGATGAACGCACTCCAGAGCAGCGTGACGCTGCACCCATGTCGCACTCTTCCATTGGCGAATCAGGAAATCTCGCTCCCGCGCCGCAGTCTCCCGTTGTACCCGTCCCCGGCCCATTTCAGAAAACCACCATGCTCTCCCGCCACATCTCTTACTTAAAAGACTTCTTCCGCTCCTACAAAGATTTCACCACGGCCCAGCTGGACACCATTGAGCTGATGCTCCAAAAGCTGTACCGCCGATTCGACATGGACGATTACACGGACTTCTCCCAGGTGGCCCCTGAGAAGTTCCCCACCATGTCGGATTTCTATGACCTCCTGGAAGAAGAATTCGACCTGTACGACCCCAAACGGAAAAACCTCTTTTCCGAGGAAACCATCCAGGAAGTGTGCCTGGGGCTCCACTCCATGTGCAAGGGGGCGGAGAGCAAGTATTTCAACGGGCATACAAATATAAAAGACGATAAGTTCTTAGTGTTTGGCGTGAAAGGTATCATGGAGCTCAACCGCAGCCTGCGGGACGCGCTGCTCTTTTCCATCCTGTCCTATATGACCAACGCCCTGCTAGGCGCTGGCAACTATGTAGGAGCGCTGGATGAGTTGTACCTATTCCTCACCAATCTGACGGCCATAGAATATATAAGAAATCTCATGAAGCGTGACCGGAAGAAAGACTCCCTGCTGGTACTGGCCAGCCAGAATATCGAGGACTTCTTGCAGCCCGGTGTTCGGGAGCTGACCAAGCCCCTGTTCAGTATCCCTACACATCAGTTTTTGTTCAACCCCGGCCAGTTGGAACCGAAAGCCTTTTGCGATACCCTCCAGCTGGAGCAGGCCGAGTTCGAGCTCATCCGCTACCCGGAACGGGGAACTTGCCTGTATAGATGTGGCAATGAGCGGTATCTTCTCCAGGTGCATTTCCCGGAGTTTAAGGAAGCCATGTTTGGAAAATCTGGAGGTCGGTAAATGAGCGTGACAATCGGCGCGGCCCTGAAAAAGATAGCTGTCGCATTGCTCGCGGATAGGAAAAACTGGGAGAAGCTCGCCGTGGCGCTATTCGCGGTGCTTCTCCTTTTTCTGCTGCCTATCCTCTCCGTGGAGGCTATTTTCCAGGCGGACATGGATTGGGACAGCCCGGAACTGGTGTCTGCTGTGCTGGAGGAATTGGATGTGGGCAACCTGGGCTTCTTGGAGAGCTCCAACAGCGTGCTGACACAGCTCCAGGAAGCCCTCAAAGCAGCGGGCTTCGGATTCGACGAATTTCGCAAAGCCCAGGCGCTATACTGGTTGGCGCTGTCGCCTTTTTCGGAAGAACCGGATTTCATCGAGAAGCTGGTAGGCTGCTTCGCCCCAAACCAGACCACCGAGGAACTGGTTGCCAATGTCAACGCCGCCTTTGGCACGGACATTGACCCGGAGGAATTCGAGAAGATCCTGGCCACCACCGCCAGCGACATGGTAGCTGTGGCACAGAGCCAAATCGGGCAGACCGGAGGCCAGCCCTACTGGAGCTGGTATGGATTCTCCAACCGAGTGGAATGGTGCGCCATCTTTGTCAGCTGGTGCGCAAACCAGTGTGGCTACATTGACGCGGGGATCGTCCCCAAGTTCGCCGGCTGCGGCGTAGGCGTGCAATGGTTTCAAAACCGGGGCCAGTGGCTCCCCGGCAGCGCTACCCCCGAACCGGGGATGCTGATTTTCTTCCAGTGGTACGGCAGCGATTCCAGCATTGCCGACCATGTGGGCATCGTAGAGAAAGTAGAGGGCGGCCGGGTTTACACCATAGAGGGCAACGCAAATGACCAAGTGCGGCAAAACAGCTACCCCATCGGGTATGGAGAAATCAAGGGGTATGGTGTGCCGGTTACAGACTAGAGAGGATGATGACTATAAAACTGCGGGACTATTTGCGGCTCCACCCCAACCAGGGCGTGGAGCTGCTCACGGAATTTGGCTATTACACACTGACCAAACAGGAAATCAAGACCCAGCTTCGCAAGCACGGGGCCGTGCGTTCAGTGACGGGCAGACCCCTGTCCTTTGACACCTTGCTGGAACAGGAGGTGCTGGATGAGCAGCCCGGCGACCCGCCCCTGCTGCGGACGGGCAGAAAAGAAAGAAGGGATGAACCATGCTGACCTTTCAAAAATACGTTCACTTTATGAGGACGCAGTTCCCACCTGGGAGCCGCGTCCTTTTACTTTCAGACGGCACCATGGGGACGCTGAAAGAAATCGATTCGGCAGGCCGGTTCCTGGTGAACTGGGACACCGGCAAGCGCACGGCCCTTAACCTGGAGGATGATCACTTCCGTATTTTCCAATCCGACCCAATGGAGCTGAAGCTGTACTTTCCTCTCCACGGAGATTTATACACCCGCAATGAGTGGGGCGACCTGGCGGACGACCCGGAGGAATTAGCTGGCTGCGACCTTACCCCCTACCTTGGGGACATCCGGGAGGCTCTCCAGGAGAACCAGCTCCCAGAGGAGCAGGAGCGCGGGCTGATGCACTGGTACAGAGAATCCGATGCCCTACCAGGAGATGGCGGAGCACTACGGCACCGCCATCCTCCCAGCCCGTCCGCGCAGTCCCAAGGACAAGGCCTTTGTGGAGGGTTCCGTGGGCGTGGTCTCCACCTGGATCCTGGCGGCCCTGCGTAACCGCCAATTTCTGTCCCTTATGGAACTGAATGAAGCAATCCGTGAGAAGCTGGAAGCCTTTAACCACAAGCCCTTCCAGAAACGGGAGGGCAGCCGGGCGTCCTGCTTTGAGGACGAGAAGCTGTTTCTGCTGCCTCTTCCTGCTACGCCGTTTGAGCTGGCGGTCTGGAAGGTGGCTGCCGTCCAGTATAACTACCATATCAGCGTGGAGCGCATGAACTACTCCGTGCCGTACGAGTACATCAAGCAGCAGGTGGATGTACGCCTTACCCGGACCACAGTGGAGATCTTTTTTGCAGGGACTCGCATCGCTTCCCATCTGCGTCTCCATGGCCGTCCCAACCAGTACAGCACGGTGGAAGACCATATGCCGCCGGACCACCAGGCCTACCTGCAGTGGAATGGTGAGCGTTTCCTCCGCTGGGCGGAACAGATCGGCCAGCATACCGCTGCCGTGGTGCGGATCTTCCTCTCTGCCCACAAGGTAGAGCAGCAGGGCTACAAGTCCTGCATGGCTCTCCTGAAACTGGCGGACCGCTATTCCCCTCAGCGGCTGGAGAGTGCCTGCCGGAAAGCCCTCTCTTACACTTCCTCCCCCAGCTTGAAGAGCGTCCAGTCCATTCTGAAATCCGGGCAGGACAAGCTGCTTCCTGAGGACGCTCCGGCCAAGCAGGAAGAGCCAAAGGCCCATAAGTTCACCAGGGGCGCCGGCTACTACAAGAGGGGGGAATGACCATGCTGAGCAATGAAACGGTACGGAAATTGCATGAAATGCGCCTGGGCGTCATGGCGGAAGCCTTCTCCGCCCAACTGGAGGATGCACAGTTCCAGGCAGTGTCCTTTGAGGATCGCTTTGCCATGCTGGTAGACGCGGAGTGGAGCGCCCGGAAAAGCAACCGCCTGACCCGGCTCATCCGCAGCGCCGGCTACGCGGACTCTGCCGCCTGTGTCGAGAATATTGAGTACCACCCGGAACGAAGGATGGACCGGGAGCAGATCCTGCGCCTGGCCTCCTGTGCCTACCTCCAGGAGGCACACAATGTCATTATCCTGGGAGCTACCGGGGCCGGAAAGACCTACCTGGCCTGCGCCCTTGGCATGGCTGCCAGCCGCAGCTTTTATTCCGTCCGGTACATCCGCCTGCCGGATCTGCTGGTGGAAATCTCTGTGGCCCGGGCCAACGGCACCTACCGGGACTATATGAAAAAGCTCAGGAAAGAAAAGCTGCTCATCCTGGATGAATGGCTGCTCTACCCACTCAAAGAGGCAGAAGCCCGGGATGTGCTGGAACTGGTGGAGGCCAGGAACAAGGTGGCCTCCACCATCTTCTGTTCTCAGTATGACACCAGCGAATGGCACGAGAACCTGTACGATCCCACCCTGGCTGATGCCATCTGTGACCGGATCATCTACAACGCCTATACTATCCAGATCGAGGGTGAATCCATGCGCAAGCGCAAAGGCATCCCCGAGTAATCCCTCCCGCATGGCGGCCCGGTGCACCACGCTCCCGGCCGCCATGCACCATTTCGGCGGAATGGGCGCACCATTTAAGCGGAGACAATGCACCATCATCTGCGGTCAAGCTGCACTTTTTGAGCGGCGTATGCACTCGTGGGGCAATCATCCGAAAAACAGCTTCTCAGCAAGTAAAATCTAAGCCCTCCCGGAACGAACCGGGAGGGCCTTTCCATTGGGAGTGTGGTAGGATAGCTTCACATTTCAAAAGGGGTCGAGACTATCGAAAGCGCAAAATACGGGTACATCCGGGTATCCAGTAAAGACCAAAACGAGGAACGGCAGCGAATCACCATGGCGGCCAACCCTCTTCATAACAAACAGTGGTATCTGCTATTACTATCAGCAGTCACGGATAACTAGAGTCATGTGTATAAAAAAACTGACAAGAAACCTACGATAGCAGAAAGAACGTAAGTGCTTAATAAGCCGCCGCCTATCATCTGACCGTCAGAAATGAGATAATAGTGCAAAACTTGAAAAGCGCACGGTGAGTTTTTCAAGAGAACGATCAAGGCGGTGATATGATGGCAGATGTACTGGCAGTGCGAAATGAGTATCGGATGGAGAATTGGTCAGCGCTGATCCAGGAATGTAGGGCAAGCGGACTGAGCAACCGTGAATTCTGCCGGCAGCATGGGATTTCAGAAAAGAGTTTCTACTATTGGCTGCGAAAACTGCGGGACCAGGCAGCAGAAGCGTCAAAGAGCCATCTGATAAAGTTAGAACTGACCCCAACCGAGGAAGATGTACTTCATATCCGATATCGTGGTGCGGAACTCCGGCTTCCTTCCGGAGTGGATATGGATACGGTGGCCGCCTTGCTGCGCTCGATTCAAACGCTATGATTGACCTGAGCAAGGTTCAAAACTACTATGTGGCGTGCGGATATACGGATCTTCGCCGTGGGATAGACGGACTGGCTTCTATTATCATCCAGCAGTACGGCGGTCAGCTGGATGAAGAAAGCCTGTTTCTGTTCTGCGGGCGCCGGACAGACCGGATCAAGGCGCTCTACTGGTCGGGAGATGGATATATTCTGCTATACAAGCGTCTGTCGAATGGACGGTTTCAGTGGCCAAGGAGTGAAGCAGAACTGCGGCTGATCGATCACCAGAGTTTCCGCTGGCTCATGGAGGGGCTGGAAATCGAGCAGCGGACAGCGATCCGCAAAGGAAAACCAAAAGACTTATTTTGAGTCAGGGGCCAAAAGGAAAACGGCATATATATGTACTTTATCGCAGGGTTATGGTATAATAAACCTGCGATAAAGTTGTTTTTGAAGGAGAATCGTCATGACGGCAGAGGAGAAAAAAACATATACTGCTGCCGAAGTGGCAGAACTCCAGACAACGATCCGGCAGCAGCAAGCCGAGATCGCTGCCCTGAAAAAGAAACTGGATCATATGAATGAGATCCTGCTCAATGCCCAGCGTGCCCGTTTCGGACAGTCCAGTGAGAAGAAGACCTATGTTCTGAGCGAAGACCAGATGTGTCTGTTTCATGAAGCGGAACTGGTGCAGGACCCCAAAGCAGAAGAACCTACCGAGGAAACCTTTACGGTAAAGTGCCACACCCGGAAGAAAAAGCGTACGATTGACGAACTGGCGAAAAACCTGCCTGTAGAAAAGATCGTGCTGCAGCTGCCGGAATCCAAGTTGACCTGCAGCAAGTGTGGTGGTACATTCCGGCTCATTGGTAAAAAGCTGATTCGCCGGGAACTGATCATTATCCCACAGGAAGAAAAGATCCTGGAGTACTACAGCTGTACCTATGCCTGTGACAGGTGTGAAAAGGACACCGGCTATGCCCATATTCTGACTACACAGGTGCCGCCGCCGCTGATGAAGCATTCTCTGGCCTCTCCTTCCACTGTGGCTGATATTATGACCAAGAAGTATGTGGACGGACTTCCTCTGGCCCGGCAAGAGAAGATCTGGGCCAGACAGGGTGTGGAGCTGAGCCGGGCCACATTGGCCAACTGGGTAATCCAGTGTACCCAAACCTGGCTGAAACCTCTGTACCGGCATATGAAGCAGGCTTTGCTGGAAGACACTGTGATCCACGCGGACGAAACCACTGTGCAGGTTTTGAAAGAGGATGGCAAAGCGGCTACCTCTGAGTCCCGGATGTGGGTATATGCCAGCTGGGAGGGCAGCAAAAAGCCCATCCGGATCTTTGAGTACCAGCCGGACCGAAGTGGAAAACGGCCGGCAAACTTCCTCAAAGGCTTTGGCGGCTATCTGGTGACGGATGGTTATGCCGGGTACAACCAGGTAAAAAATGTGACTCACTGCGGCTGTTGGGCCCACGCCAGAAGAAAATGGCGGGAAGCAATGCCGGATGGAGCAACTGTGAAAACGAGCAAAGCTGCTGTAGGTTACCGGTATTGTACGAAGCTGTTTGCTTTGAATGGTAAAACAAGCTGTTTATTACCAAAAACACGCAATGAACACCGCCAGAATGTGGTCCGGCCCCTTCTGGAGGAGTATTTTTGCTGGCTAAAAACGATACACCCCGAAAAAGGCAGCAAACTGGAGGATGCAGTCCGCTATTCGCTGAATCAGGCGCAGCAGCTGACGGCGTTTTTGGATGCTCCTGAAATTCCCATTTCCAACAATCTGGCAGAGAATGCGATCCGGCCATTTGTTGTGGGCCGAAAGAATTGGCTGTTTTGTGACAGCGTGAAGGGCGCGGAATCCAGTGCAATTGTATACTCGATTGTGGAGACGGCGAAGGCCAACAACCTTGAGCCCTACGATTATCTGCTGATGGTCTTGAGCCTGCTGCCAGGGGAAGGAAAATCTCCATCTCACGAGACGCTTGAGCGCCTCATGCCGTGGCATCCCAATGTCCGGGGACGCGAGATCTTGAGAAAAAAGAAAATCTGATCCAATAGCAACGACAGGTCCGATTCCATTCGGGCCTGTCGTAATTTTATGGACGGGTGGTTATTAAGCACTTACGAAAGAACAAGCTTCAGATTGTTTCAATAATCGCAAATCTGTCGCTTTAATCACCTCAACGAATTCAGATAATATAGGCCTATATAGATCGTTGTGATTCAAGAAAAATATATGCGGTATATATGGCAGGAGGGATAATTGCAGAAATACCATAGTTGCATTGGAAAGCTCTATTCATCATCTGTAATATCGCTAATTACTTTTCCATCGGCAAGAGTAATTTGTCTATGGCAAAATGAGGCAATATCTCTATCGTGGGTTACGACGATAATTGTAATACCCTCTTTATTTAGGTTGGACAACATATCCATAATTTCAATCCCCGTTTTACTGTCTAGCGCACCTGTCGGTTCGTCGGCCAAGATTAACATGGGACGTTTTACGATTGCTCTAGCAATTGATACCCGCTGTTTCTGTCCCCCTGACAGCTGGTTAACTTTCTTGTTTTTGAGATTGGATATTCCTGTTTCCTGTAATGCAATTTCTGCTAACCTTTTCATATCTTTAAAAGGAGTATGATCAAAAAACATGGGAAGCATAACATTAAAAATGACCGTTTTATCTCCAAGTAAAGCGAAGTCCTGCATAACAAGACCGATTGAATCGTTCCGAATCTTTGCAAGTTCTTTGTCAGAACACTGGTTCATATCCTGACCATCTAGAAAATAATCTCCCTCATCATACCTGTCCAAAGCACCTAGTATGTGTAATAAGGTGGATTTTCCAGATCCGGATTTTCCCAATATTGCAACGAAATCCCCTTCGTCGATATGTAAACTAATATCATCCAGAGCGATGACGCAATTTTGGCCACTTCCATAAATTTTTTTAATTTTATTCAAAGTAATCATTTTTGCTCTCTCCTGTATTCTTCTAAGGGTGACCATCGACGAGTTTGAACCCATATCACCAAAATAGGAGCAAAGATTGCCAATGTCACAATTCCCATAACAGCGGGTATCAAATCTGTGTTGATAATAGATGCTTCAGGGAGCACAACTCCATATTTCAGCAAAGTTGGATACATGATGACATAACAGGTCGTAATAATCCCACCCATGATGCCAATTAACCCTACCCCCGATAATAATATTCTGAGACTACTGCCACGACTACATCCACACAACCTGTAGATACTGTGAGCAGGCAACATTTTTTGAACCATAATTACAGAAACAGAAACTAACGACACAAGAGAAACACTAAGCAGGAAAAGGGGCAACGGAAGATTTCGCTTTATTTCATTAAGAATTTCTTTTTCGGTATTCTCAAGTATCGTGTTAAAGTACAAAAAACTCCCTTTAGATAAAAGAAACTCTTCCACCTCTTGGCGTTCTGCTGCTGTTATATCCTCTCTCAGCTTAATCATACAATTTTCATGATAAAGATTTGAGTCTTCAAGGAAGGCATCGATCTCTTTTGATTCCTGAACTAGAATAGTGTTGTGTCCCTGTGAAAACAAATCCATTGCAGTGACATTATTACTTTGCATGCCAAACGAGGGAAGATATGATGGTTCATTTTTTTTGCCTACTATAGTAAAAGTAAAGGGCAGAGGAGTGTCCCAGCCAAAATCGACTGTAATTTGAGAACCGAGGGAGTAATCTTCAAAGAGATATCCACATGCTACTATGTCATCCTGCTTTATTCCGGGAGTTGTAAACCAATCTCCTTGATCAATGGGAGCGAACGTCGAGATAAAACTATCATCGCATAGTAATACATTAATATATTTGCCCGTCATTTTGACTGTAGCTGTTTTGGGGCAGATTACCGACTCAATACCAGGAATATTGCCGTATTTGATTTCCTCAAATGCAATTCCAGAACGAGGATCTCCTTCAAATATCATTGGCATAAAGTAAATAGTATTATTAAAGTTTAAATTTGAACCAACCAAAAAATCCCTTGTGTATGTCATATACTTTACTCGTCCTAGAAACGAAACAGACTGGAGCAGAGCAAAAATAAGAACCACTAGTAAAATGGCCACAGAAATGATGTTCTTTTTATAGCACTCTAAAATTAGACATATCTTTTTCAAATAAATCCCTCCTGTTATCGAAAACGTCGTTCCATCTCGACCAAGGAATGGGTTGAAGAAAAACATACGAATGGAAGTACTGCAGCAAAGGAAATTAGTATTTCCAGAACGAAGCAGACTAAATAGTCATAGATAGAGTACCGAATACTACCATATATATTAATTTTAACGAAAAGGAGATCATAACAAGTAACATGAACAATACAGGCAATAAAAGCTGCTGCGCTGCTTAGAATGATTATTTCAAATAACGTAATTATAATTACCGATTTAGTGTCAGCTCCAACTATTGAATATACTGCATTCTCATAACTGTTTTCTGAAACTAGATATTGAAATAAGCTTAGAAATGATAAGATTGATATTAGAAATACTCCGCTCGAAAGCACAATACCCTCAAGATTTTTAGACTGATCAGCTTGTATCAATTCAAACGGGTCTGATATTACAGCATCCGGGAGTAACTCGGAAATTTGACGAAGAAGTTTGTTGTTTGTATGACGAGAAGGAACTGAATCTAAAATTACCTCTATACTACTTTGGTTAAATCCATTAGTTAGGAAAGCGTGGAGCGGAATGAAGACAATATTAAGATCAAAATTTGTAGTTCTTCCAACTACAGTAAATTTATTTCCCTCGAGTAAGATGGAAGAAACCTCACCGTAGTCCATAGGAATAATGGCAACATTCTGATGTAGTTCTTCTTTTGTGAAACTATTTTTACCCTGATATGAGTAGATAGCATTGTTGTTCTTGACCAAAGAGATAATATTAAGTGGTTGCGGAGTCATGGCTTCATGGACGTGCGAAATAAATGGATTTTCTATTTCACATTTTACCCTTACATCCAAAACAGAAGTTGAGAGATTACTTAGTTTTTTTAGAATTTCTTGATTCAACTGGTTTGTAGAATGAATAATAAATGTTCTGTATTGCAGTGCATTTCTGGCTTCATTTTGTTTATCCACCATAGAATTCCCGTAAAAGAAAATAAATGCAATAGCTGAAATGGTAATTCCAAACATAAACATTGCAAATATTAGGGCATTATGGAAAGCATAATGTTTAATTCGTGATGATGCTAAAGAAATATATTTTCTAAACATAGTATTCTCCATGGATATAGGTGGGTGCCTCTCAAATGAGAGACACCCACCCCAACATCTTATCCGGCTGTATAGTTGTGGCTAGTAATCCCTGTGCTTCCCGAATGGGTTACCGAAGTGGCATAATCAGTACTTTCAACAGTCGCCCATAACGAATCCAGCCAACCAGAGCTGTCTGCGTTATAATCGCTCTTACTTGCTCTACCACCGTTTTCCCCCACAAGGCTTACCTTGGCGTATCCAGAAGAGCTCTCCAGTTTAACCCTTGTTGCCGCACGGACGTCGTCATATGGCATAATAGATCCAATGTCATATTTGACGTTGCAGGTGGAAACTGGGGTTTTGTTGTACGAGCTTCTCAGGCTGACGCCCAAATTCGCAGCACTGGCAGGGAGAACCATAGCGGACAGAATCATTGCACTCGCTAGGCACATTGCCAACATCCGTTTAACCTTTTTCATTTTTACACATCCTTTCCGTGTAATAAAATGGATTTCTGCTTACCTGTATTTACGGTGGCCACCGTTCATACCTTTATCTTGCCTATATCTTAGCACATCCTTTTGGAAAAATCAGGAGTTTTGCACGAACTGTCGTTTTTGTTGATTATTTTGTTGCAGCTATCTTCTGTGAGCGATTTGGCTCTTTCCTGATGTAACATCCCAGCTGGCCTGCCCATATTCTCCGGAATAGAAATTGCGCTCTGAAGAACGGGTCCAAACTCAACTGCCTTCTAGCAAGAGCGGCAGACCGTCACTATTCCACCACCTGTTATATCCCCTCGAAGCTCTCTTTTACCGGCATATTCTCTTTGCCTCATTTCCACTTTCCCTGTATGCGGTAGCCCGATTTGGTACCTGCGCAAACTGAATTATTGGGTATATCCCTACCTTTTCCTTTCCAGTCTTCTCACAACTGGGAGCTATTTCAAATTAAGTCGTACCTTGTAGAAACTGGCTATACCCAATACCGTTGAAAGCCAATCCTAACAGAAGCAGTAGTTGCAAGAACAGAAAGTCTCGATATTTTAAATTTATCTTACTGCTACATATGGCTGTAAAAACGGCAGGCATTGTATCCGCGATGTACCTGTTCCCATAATGGTATCCTCCCATCGTTTTGTGGCTCACCAACATAAGGATATGTAATATTACGCAACACAGCACCAATAGATCTATGACAGCAGGGGACTTTGAAGTCACAACCACATACAGCCACCAAACGAGAATCGGGAAACAGATAATAATATTCATTCCGTTAAATTGCGGTATACTCATCTTAGTTTCAGGGCTAAAATCAGGCAATCGAATAAGATTGTAGAGATTTTGAATCATATAGCTGGGATGGAATTGTCCGTTCTCCGAGTTCGTGAATTCTGGCAAATAATTATGCCCAAACTCCATGGGATTCCCGAACCGCAAATAATTCAGAAGGAGGTAGGATGCAGCTAATAGCACTGTAGGAGTGAAGACGACCATTTTTTTCAGCAAGTAGGTCTTTAGCCTGATTACCGTGGATTGAGAGTGGTGAGTGTAGATATAGATGATCAATGGCATATATACCACTTGGAATGGCCTGCAGCCTGACGCACAGCATAAAAGAAACAGTGAAAGCCCCTTTCGTCCTTTCTTTGCATAGTAAATACTCATTAGGGTAAGTGTAAAAGACATATTTTGCGCCACGAACCACACGCCTATAGAGAGGGGAAGTGGAAGTACGGCCCCTCCTACATATAAGAAAATAGGAAGCAAGACTGCATACCATTCATTCCATTTATACTCCAACACTGTCAGTGAACTGTATGCTACGCCGATTAATGCCACCAGAAGGTTAATCAAGCTCTCAGGAGTATTCTCTCCTAAAAAGTAGGCAAATGGCAGAAGTACATACGAAGGAAAGGGCGGGAAACTAACATAGTATTTCCCATTATATATGGCTAATTCAAGCCAGGAGTAATTCTGTCCTAAATCCAATCTGCCATTCAGCCATGCGATACATTGCTTCGTATATGAATTATATGGGCTGTGGGTAAATATTTCCCCGCAGTATAAATACAAGATTATGTAAACCCCAAGCACCACAAATACTGGGTATACAAGGAATTTAATCTGCCTCCATTTCACTGTATCATTAGCCATATCGTCACCCTGCGGAACACAACTCCCTATTCCGCATATCCTTTCCATTTTGTTTATAGACGATCATGTAAAAACACGGGTAACGCATATTAAGTCTAGCCTTAATATGCGTTACCTCATTATGGACTACTCAGTATTCATCAGGGCTCCAGGAGCCAGAAATTGCAGTTGAATATGCCGACTCCGCAGCATTCCTTCTCACCCAAAGGATATAGGGGCTACCTTGAATTCCATGACCGCTGAGATAAGAAGGTGTTGCTCTTCCTCCCGCATCGATCCATGCCCAGTCCGTCGCACGGGTATACTGGTTCGCGTTGATGGTGGTTCTTACGCTGTAATTACCACTGTTTGTGTCAACACGAATAGCAGCATCCCGATACGAGGTTGCTTTTACCAGATACCCGTTAGCCCAGTCAAAGCAACCAGTTTGATCGGTCTCGTTGGTTTCGTAGAGCGTGAAGTAGTAATAAACCACTTCCCTAGCGCTGGCCGGAATCGCAATTGCAGTGAGCATAACGATTGCAGCCAGGAACGCTGCCAGCTTTCGCTTCATAATCATACTTCCTGTTTTATTATTCTCAAACCAATTGGCTAGACAATTGGTTTTTGAGCTTATCCGTCTATAATTTTCCCATCCTTCATGTAATATGTTTTATCACACAACATTGAGATATCCTCTTGGTTGTGGCTGGAAAGGATAATCGTTTTTCCTTGAGATTTCCACTGCAAAATAAGTTTTCGAACATCTTCCACACTCGAAGAATCCAGGGAATTCATTGGTTCATCGAGTATGATCATGCTAGGATTTTCCATGACTGCTTGGGCAATACCTAGTTTTTGCTTCATCCCCAACGAATATTTAGCCACTCTCTTTTTAGATTTTGGGTCGAGTCCTACGAGCTCCATTGCATCGTAAATTTCTTTTTTACCGATTCTATGGCGGATCATCGCCAACAGCTTCAAATTTTCATACCCACTGAAATGGCCTAAGAAGCCCGGTGCCTCAATGATAATCCCCAAGTCTTCAGGGAAGTCCATATCCCTACCAACTATTTTTCCCCCCACGGAAACCGAACCGCTATCCGGCTTAAAGAAACCACAGATGCATTTCATTAGTACTGTTTTCCCTGATCCGTTTCTGCCCACTAGCCCAGTAACGGTGCCTTCTGCAAATTCTGCGCTCACATGATCCAGTACGATGGTATTGTTTAACGTAAGCGTGAGGTCCTTAACTGAAATCATCCGATTCACCTCAATCATTCATTCGATAAAGAACTTTTTTTGCTCCAATGATTCCCACGAAATAAGCAATACCGGCAAGTAGCAAAAGGATAGTTACTGCAATCCAGCCATCCACGCCATAACAATTGTCACTTATACGCAACCGGTTTGCCATCGAATATGTCCCTACTAAGAAAGGAGTCATCGCTGGAAAAAACTTACCCAAGACATAACTCGTCATAACAATCGCCAGTATTACCACCATAGACCATTTAAGGTTTCTGAGCCACAGGCCAAGACTCACCAGCACTACTGAGAGCGTGCAATTATAGATAGCATTTACGCAGAACACCTGGAAAAGCATCCCCACTTCTGATCCCAGCCCGGCGCCTTCCCCTAAAATGACTCCAGTTAAAAAGGCTGCAAGAAACACAGCTAAAGAGAAACTCCCCGCAAGTAGCAGCGAAAAACGAACCCATGAGTTCCACCATCGCCGTATTGACTTCGAGCGGATAACGGTGATGTACAGCCTACCTGACAATTCCTCCGAAATTTGCATTCCCAAGAAAACTAGCAGCGGTAAAAAGGAGAGCAGCCATTGCATGAGTTTCATCAAATTGTCGGAAAGGATACCGGCGCGAATTCCACCGAATATCCCGCAATAAAACTCGAAGACTGTCTTTCCTTCCCATTGGTTCCCAGCAAGCAAAAAGCATAATACAATATAGCTGATAAGAGTAGGGAAAAAAAGTCCCTTATATCCACTGATCTTCATTCCTTTTCTCCAATGAAGAAGTTGAAATTCTTTGCTAGTTTACAAGTCCACGCGAAAGAACAAAGAGATATGGACAGGAGCAACAGAATGGATTGACCAATTTTAGGGTCTGACCCCGTACCAGTCAACTGATGCTGTGCCAAATTAACATGACAAGCGATTGACAGCCAGCCACTCCATTCTTTCAGTATAAGATCTGCTGAAAACAGATATCCCATAAATATCAAGCTAGCTACTACACACAAACCAACAAACTTCCCTTTCCATAGGTTCAGGGAGAACAATATTGTATTTAATGCCAGTGTCCCAAAGAAAAACAATGCCATTATACAGGCTACCGAGACATAGGGATTTAAGTTTTCAATCAAAGTTATCTCAATCGGAGCACTCTCGTTCAGCGCCCCACCATAGGCGGTAAACCATGCTGTGTCGCTCCAAATATTCTGAAAGTAGCCTACGGAAAAACCCGATAGAACGCAAACCAATAATGCAAAAAGAAGAATCAGTAAAGTGGAAAAACAAATGTACAGGATTTGGCCCATTGCCCATGAAAACCGGGTCTTCCGTATCAGAAGGTATGGCGTACAATCGTCAATAAAAGGGACATCTTGATACAGCAGAAGGAGAATCAGCATGATAAACAGGAGTGAATATCGCTGCGTAAACATAAGGATAAACGGCTCAAATACCTGTATGGATAGCCCGATCTCCTTGCTATAATCTACATACTCGCTAGTCATGGTCAGGCATAACAACAGCAACACAAGAAATGCGCAAATCACTCTGGGATTACGCTTCCATTTTTTTATTTGCATCCACGCAAATACGAAGCTCGCCACCGCCTACCCTCCTTTTCACGCCCAAGTAGAACAGCACGTAACACACTAGGAACACAATTGCGTGATATGCCAACATATAGAGAATACCCGCTGTGTCCGAGGAGAAATGCAGCACATCATATACAGGATCGAAACTGTAATACAGGTTCAAAAATCCCAAATGCAATTTGCTAAAGAGAAAGTTCCCGCCATACGCCAAGATTACGGGAAAACACCAGGTAAAAAATGGGTTAGGCAAGTAAGCTGACGCAGCCAACGCAATGACTGAGCAAGAAGCACTGAAGCAGGAAAAAAAGAATATTTGGCTAAAGATCACCGCTTTCCCGTCGAACACCGTTCCTAGTATCTCCCATGCTGTGTCTTTGAGCTGGTTACCGTTCTCCAAAATATACTGTTCCGTATATGGGGCTGCAAAAGCAACGCAGATAATTCCAAAAACCATTAGAGGTATGGATATTACCAAAAAGCCACTGGTCCACACGGCGAAGTATTTTGTTCTCGTATATGCTTTAAGGTAAACGTTTCTGTGCAAGGCAAACTGGAGGTATCCCGAGTTTGCATCCTCGCAAAACACAGCTGCATATGGGATAGAGGCTAGAAAAGGAGTGAGAAGCATGAGCGGGGAAAAGTAAACGGTCATGTTAAAGAATTCTACACAGTGATTTTTAGCCTCTCCAGAAATAATCTCAACCAAACCAATGCCGAACGCCTCTTGAGCTATCAGGAATGTGGCCATAAGGGGAGAAACATACAGTCCCACATTCCGGCTCAACCTATACATATCCGATTTCATACGTTACGCCCTTACACTATTTTGCCTGTGATGGCATTTACAGCAAACGTGACACTGCTTATATTTCCTTCTTGATCTACTCTCTCCAGCCCAAACATCCAGATAGGGGTCAATACGAACCCGCCGTCCTGGGGGAGGTGGGCATACGCCAGATTTATCATTTGCACAGTGAGGGACTGAGCGTCAGACAAAGCTCTGCTGAGAACAGCCATGCCTTCCTGGCGTAAAATATTCAACGCATCCTCTAAAGAAATAACTTTCACTTCTTGTCTGCTTTCCTCTTCTATTTGTGAAGAACGAAAATTGAGAAGAAGCAATTGCCCATCTTCTCCTATGCAGGCACGGACTTCTTCATAGGGGGGAACCTCCTCTATGGAAGTGGGTTGGGCACCTGAATTCACTATGGGTAGTCCCTCTATGATTGGCTGACAAGCTATCTCATAGAAAAAGCCGGTGTTGCCATTCCCGTATTTCGCACAAAAGGCTGGGGCAAAATGATGAACCCCAATGCTATCCAGAATGTCATTCATTTTGTCAACATACTGGTTATTAAGATCTTCGTCAGATACAAGATTGTTCAAAGTTGTGTCTAGCTCTACCGTCTCAAGAGTCCTATAGCTGGTGAAGTCAATATCCGGATTAAAACTCAACACTCCACTATCACCGATATAATTACTTCCCCCGTTTGCATTAGGCTCAATATCATAGGATACACCAAGCAATTCGTCAGCCATTTGTTTCTGGAAACTCTCATCCCCAATATTGAAATTTTCGGATTTCCACGTGTATACCTGCTCCTGCTTTACTGGAACAACTTGTGCATCAAGCACTAACGATAACTTTCCCTGGCTGTAAACATCTTCGACCCTCTCTGGCATTACGGATAGATGGCTATTGTCTATCGCTTCGGGGGATATAGTCGCTTCTGTAAGTGCACCGGAAGACAATGAAGAACCATCAGATACCAATGAACTATCCCCGTTATCCCTGGTCGGAGGTGTGCCGCAAGATACAAGCATAAGCGACAATATTCCAACTAAAACTAGCTGGATTAGATTTTTGCCTCGGTTCATATTTTCCTCCTCCTCCTTCTTCTCTAAGCAAATTTCGTGCTAAATGGTCTGCCTTTTCATCGGTTCTGAGCGTCTCTAAAAGATAGCCATATTTTAGCATCTTATTTTTTGAAAATCAAGAGTTTTGCATGAACTGTCGTTTTTGTTGATTATTCTGTTGTTGACAGCAGACAGAAAAAAGGCCCGCTTCCCAGAGGGAGCAGGCCTGCTACAATTCAATACATAAAAAACGACAATTTGCGCGATTTTAGCAAAAAAGAAAATGCGGTGTGTTATTCTGATTCTGGGTGGGTCAGAGCAACCAAATCCTGCGCTACCCGAAGAATATGCAGCTGAAACGGTTGATCCAGCTTCTCCAGCGTATCAAGAATTTCTGCAAGCAACACATTCCTGGGAACGGGCAGCTCGGAGTCAACATAGAACTCATCCACTTTTACTTCCAGAGCATTTGCCAACAGCTTTTGGTTCTCCTGATTGGGGCGCAACGAACCTGCCTCCCACCGGGCTATGGTGGAGGTGGAAACTCCACAATCTTCGGCAACCCTCTCTTGGGTTTTCCCCCTCATTTTTCGGATTTCTTTAATCCGGTTACCAAAATCATTTTCCACAGGATCACCCCCAGATCAAGACTTTGCCGCAATTCAATACATAAAATTCGGCAGTTCATGCAACCTTGCTGAAAACCAAATCTTTACGGGGTATAATAGATCAAAAAAAGAAAGGATTTTGGCTATGGAACCCTGTTTGCACCTTAACATCCCTGTGGAAAGCATGGTACGAAAACTGATTCTTACATGCAACCAAGAATACCAGCCCATTTTAAGGGATCAGGCGTTTTCCCTCTTCCGGTTGCTCTGCGAGATGGGGTTTGACTTTTACCAGGTCTTGCAGCTCTACGCCAAACTGGAACGATTTTCTGAAGAAGAGATTCACGTGATCCTTCAGATGTCGCCTCCGCCGAAAGCTGTCCTGCGCCCGACTTCGAAGGACATCCGCATGGCCATGCCCAGGTGGACGCCCACAAAATATCACACCGGCCCCATCGATGAAGTGGTGAAGGAGATCCAGATCACCATGGCGGAGAAAGAGCAGGGGGTTCACGCCTATAACAGCAACCTCAATCCCAAAAACCGCCGCAGCCTAAACGATCTTTATCTGATGGTTATTGATGGGGACGACATCTGGTGGTATGATATCAATCGAAGGAGCACCTACCAATTTATCACCGAGTAGGAGGAGATTCTCTTGATCAAAATCGCCTTGTGCGATGACGACAGCCCGTTCGTCAGCAAAATCACCGGACTGATCCAGTCGCTGCTTCAAAATAGCACCGATTCCCCAGTCATTACCACGTACATCAACCCAACGGCACTTATGGACGCCATCTCGGACGGAGAGCGGTACGACGTCTACATTCTCGATGTGGAGATGCCAGAGCAAAACGGCCTGGAGGTTGCGAAGCATATCCGGCAATTCCAGCCAAACGCTGCCCTGCTCTTTTTGTCCTCCCACCTCAACTACGCCACAGAGGGGTACAAGGTGCAGGCCCTGCGGTACGTCCCCAAACTGGATTTGGAGAGCGCTCTGCCGGAGGCTCTGGAGCAGGCCCTTGCGACCCTGGAAAAAACGGATACCCGTTCTATTATGGTGCAGCACTATCAGAATTATACCCGCATCCTCTATAAGGATATCCTCTATGTCCAGAAGATGCAGCGCAGCGTCCAGATCGTCACGGACCGACAGGGTAATTTCAAGGACAGCCGTGGGATCAAAGAGCTGTTTTCCGAAATCGATGATCCCCGCTTTATCTTTACGGACCGGGCCTATTTTGTAAACCTCGACTACGTCCAGGAGCTGGATGGTTCCTGGCTGGTGTTGAACAACGAGGACCGAGTCCCTATCAGCCGTCCCATAATGCCTAACGTAAAGAAGGCCATGATCGCCTTGTGGGGAGGGAATAAGAAAAAGTGATTTACCAAATTGTAGACTGGGCTGCGACATACGTTGAAAGCTTAGTAATGATAGCCTCGTTAACCCAAATTAGCGAAAGCAAGGGCCGGCGGTTGAAGGCTATTATTGCCGTCTGCGTGACTGCGCTTGGCAACACTTTTTTAGTCGCATTCCTTAACTCTATTAAGTCGTTCTCATTTATAACCCCAATAATAGCCATTGTGTATTTGCTGTGTATTTCCTATTTTTTAACAAGAGAAGTGTTAATATTACGTGCCGCATCTTGCATTATGATCCTATTTGTGATATTAGCTGTTGGTTATATCTGGATGATTTTCGTCTGTGTTCTCCATGGCGGCAGATTTGAAGACGCGTTTTTGGATTTTATGACACCCGGACCTTTGCGCTGCCTTTATTTGGCTTTGGACAAATCCACTGATATTGCAATCTACCTCATTTTCCGAACTCGCCTTCATCGACTGTCTGCACTGAAGAACAGATGGCTTGTCTTCCTCCTCGTGGGCAGTGCCTTTGCCTACGGAGTTACCCAATATTTGATGCACGCTATCTTGTCTCACAATGTCTTTACCATGCGCCAGGCATCCATCGTGTCGTTCCTGGTTCTGTTGCTGTTCTTCCTGGTATTTTCCCTCTTGCTGTTGACGATCTCCGCCAGGGATCAGGAGCGGGCGCAGCGCCTGGTGTTGCAGCAAACAGACCGCCTTATGGAGAAGAATTACCAGACGCTCCACCAGGACCTGCAGGAAAACGCCAAGCGCCTTCACGATTTTCACCACCACCTTCAGGTGATACTGGGATTTGCCGAACTGGCCGGGGACCAAAAAACCAAGGAATACATTCAGTCCCTTCTGGATGTTTCCTATCGAGACATCCGAATGTGCAGCTGTGGAAACGACATCATTGACGCTGTCATCAACTGCTCTGCAGCGGAGGCAGCCCGCTTCCAGATTGACTTCCAATACAATGTGGAGCTTTCTTCCAGCCTTTCGCAGATCGCCCCTATAGATCTGTGCGCAGTTCTGGGAAACCAAGTGGAAAACGCTTTGGACGCCTGCAAGAAGATCCCCGACTCCCAGCGCCGGTTCATTCAGGTGTCCATCCGCCAGAATAAGGGTTTTGTTGTAATCCAGGTGACAAACTCCGCCTATCGAAACCCCTTTACGGCGGATGGCCGGCTCGTTACCAGTAAAGAAGATCCAGAATTCCACGGGCTGGGGCTGAAAAGCATCCAGGATACGGTAGACAAGTACAATGGCTACCTGACCAACTACTACGAAGACCACCGGTTCCAATCGCAAGCTCTTCTCTGCTTTTCTACAATTTAATACATAAAAATCAGCAGTTCGCGCAAAACTGCTGATTTTTTTGTCATTAGATGCTAAAATATCCCCAATAAAAGGCAAGTGGAGTGATTGTATGCTAGCGACTATTGCAACCCGGTTGACTGACCAGCTCTACTTTCGCTGCCCTCTTGACCCATCCAGAAAGGCCATATATGAGTACGGAATCCAGCTAAGCCTGTCCACCTTGGCGTCGATGTGCTCCATCGTGATGTTAGGCCTACTTCTGAAGAATCCTGCTTCTGCATTTATATTCCTGGGCGTATTCTTCTTCCTGCGGCTTTTTTCCGGAGGATACCACGCCCCTACCTATTCGGCCATGTTCCAACACCAGGATCTGATTGGCGCGCCTCACAGTCTTGAGTCTGTGCGCAATCATGATAATCGTCTTGCCTCCGGTCAGGGCCTCGATTGCCTCCTGCAGATCGGCCTCATTTTCAGGATCTACATTTGCGGTTGCCTCATCCAATATGACGATGGGGGCGTCCTTCAGCATGGCTCTGGCTATGGAAAGCCGCTGCCGCTCTCCGCCAGAGAGGGTGGCGCCCCCTTCACCGATCACTGTGTCATATCCCTCTGGCAGGGCGGAAATAAAGTCGTGGCACCGGGCGGCCTTTGCCGCTGCAACCACCTCCTCATGGGTAGCATCTGGTTTGCCAAATTTGATGTTGTTCTCAATGCTATCGTTAAACAGGTACACTGTCTGGAACACCATGCTGAAATTACTCATCAAACTATCCAGAGCGTAATCCTTCACGTCAATTCCACCCAGTTTGACCGAGCCGCTGTCCACATCCCAAAAACGGGCCATGAGGCTGGTGAGGGTAGTCTTTCCGGAGCCAGATGGTCCTACAATAGCCGTAGTGGTGCCTTCTGGAACGGTAAAGCTCACATCCTGAATGATTTTGCGCTCTCCATAGGAAAAGTCCACATCCGAATATGTGGGTCAAAGGCCGTCATGGGATTTTGAGGGATGAAGCCCAGCGTGGTTCCGCAAAGATCCCGCCGCTTCGCTGGAGGCATCGCCGGAAGCGAAACTCCATCAAGCAGGATGTCTCCGGAAGGAATGCGGCAGGTGTGGTCCAGAACGCCCATGATCGCCTTAATAATCGTGGTTTTACCGGCTCCGCTCGGCCCAGTCAATCCAATACACTCGCCCAGCTTCATGGAAAAGCTAACACCGCGGAGTAATTGGGCATGGCCCTTGCCCTCCACATACAGGTTTTTAATCTCAAGCATCAGCGCGATCCTCCTTTTCCAGTTTTTTGCCCAGAATGTTGAAGGACAGCGTGCTCAGGAAGATAAACAAAATAGGATAACCCCAGCTTCTACACGCTGAAAGCGGTAACGGATATTGAGAGCATGGAGACTGTGGATGATACCACTCTGGTAATCCACTACACTCATCCTTACTTTGCCTATCTCAATGACTTCTGCTGGAACGATGTTATGACGATCTGCGCCCCCAGTCTGCTGATTGAGGGGGATTTCCAGACGGTCAGCGGCGTATCCGGCACCGGCCCCTATGTCTATGATGAATATGTGGCCGGCGAGTACACCCGCTTCGTCCGTAATGAGAACTACTGGGGAGATACACCTTATTGGGATGAGATCATTGTCAAATACATTCCCGATTCCACCTCCCGCATCCAGGCACTTCAGACTGGCGAGATCGACATGATCTACGGCAGCGCCCTCCTGACTTATGAAGAATATCAGCAGGCATCCACCCTTCCCGGCATGGCTGGTCAGATGGCGGATCTGGCCACCCGGGCCCGTGACATCACTCTGAATGCCAGCCGTCCGGCGCTGAATGACCTGCGGGTGCGTCAGGCCATTGCCTATGGAAATGTGGAAAACGGCCGCTCCACCGATGGAAAACGGATATTTACGGCCCGATGGAAAAGCCGCCGGCTTTCCCACAGCCCGCAAACATCGTTTCCCACAGCTCCGCAGACGTGGCCGTTTACACACATTCTCACAGCGCCTGCTGCTGCGAACATCCTTCCTGTCCGATCCCGATTGAAAGAAAAAGAGAGAACAAAAAAAGAAGCGGGAGGGTCACCCTCAGCTCAAACCGAAGGCGGCGCTCCCGCAATCGAAACAAAGTAAGACTCGCCAGAGGAACAAAAAGCCGACATACATATTGCATTTCTTGAAATTTTAATGTATAATAAAGTATTAAATATATCACTATTACGCCAAAGGTGGTTTCGGAAATGAAATTTTATGCTGTAAAAGCAGGAAAAAAAGTTGGTGTGTTTGACAACTGGACTGAGTGTAATGAGTCCATCAAAGGCTTTTCCGGGGCAATTTATAAATCGTTTCCTTCTAAAGAAGAAGCGGAGGCATTCTTATCTGATAGGGACATTTGGCGTGAAACTGTTGAACAGGATATTCAACAGGGATTCTTAGTAGCATTTTGCGATGGTAGTTTTGATAAAAGCCTTAACAGATATTCTTATGGTGTTATTATAATCGAAAGTGATGGAAAAGAAACTTCCTTATGTGGGTATGGTTCAAATCCCAAATATATTGCAAGCAATAATATCATTGGTGAAATATTTGCAGTGATAAATGCGCTGGACTGGTCAATTTCGAACGGATATGACAAGGTAAAAATATATCATGATTATGAAGGCCTGAGCAAGTGGATAACTGGTGACTGGAAAGCCGGCAGTGATGTTGCCCAAATGTATACCTCTGTATATCATTCGAAATTTGATGGAGTTCTCGATGTCCATTTTGAAAAAGTCAAAGGACATAGCAATAACCCATATAATGACAAGGCCGATATGATAGCCAAATCTGCGCTACAAGAAAGAACAAAAATTGCTATTCAAGGTGATAATTGGTTTGTCCTTCCATTTTTTGATGAGAATGACTTTCAAGCCCTTGCGGGGCTCCTTAAAGAAGCAGCTCCAGGAACTGTTGACACAGAGATAAAATATCCAGCAAAAACAGTCCATAAGCTTGAACTTGATGGAAAGAAAGTTGTTGTTACTCTGTTTAAATCAAAAAATCAGAAGATTTTAGTACAAGGCGAACCATCGCTACTATTTCAAGTTCTTGTTTCTATTATCATGGAATTGGACAACGCTGCTAAAGTGGAACCAATTTTAAGTAGTGCATATAGAACAAATATTGATTCCAAAAGAATTGATGATTCTTTTACAGCAGTTTGCCCTAATTTACCAGCACAATATCCAATCAATATCAAAAAACTAATCCGCCAAGCAATTATCAATTTAAACTACTATGTGGAGAGCGAAGAATACTCACAATATGCTTTTCCTGCGTTGCGTGCGTTAGAAGGGCATATAAAGTATTTGATAGCTTCTGCTGGAGGACCAGTGGGACGTTCATTCTCTACTTTCAATAAAGATCGGCAATCGGGAGACTATATATTTACAGCTTATTTAACTGACACAAATAAAAAGCCTCAAATTGAAAAGTGTTATAATTATTATAAATCGGTGCGAGATACAGTCTTTCATTTTGGCGATATTATGGGTAGTACCGATTCTACACGTATACTGCAGACAAAAGATGAAGCCGATGAAATAACCAAGAAATGTATTGAACTAATTTGTGAACTATAAAATGAGTGAAAGGAGGAAGTGTTATGTCAGACTACGTAATTATTAAATTAAATGATGGTTGTTATAATGCTTTTCTCCTTTGCTTAACTTTTGAGAGTATCCTCAATTATTTAGAGAGCATTGAAAAAGAACTGATTATTCAACAGAATCACGGCAATATATTAATTGACCAGCTATTAGTAACTGGAAACGGCCCCAATAGATTTCTTTCGTGTTTCTTCAGCCATGGGAAACTTGATATTTCGTCTGCACATACTGCTACTCCAGGAACACATTACCGTGAACTTTCGCTCCGCCTATTGCAGCGGAATTACTCGTTATTAAAAAATTCTATTCTTACTAATCAGCAAAGGGATAACATTAAGCGTGGAATTCCAATATAGACAAGAAACGGGAGCGTCACCCTCGGCCTAAACCGAAGGCGGCGCTCCCACTCTGTTATGGAAAAGTGTTCAAAACAGCCTCTTTGTCCCCCCTCAAATCAGAGGGAGAGGCCCGCATGAGAAACCATAAGGACGACTCCCGGAAAAGCCACCGCAGGCGATTTTTCAGCCCGTTTTCAACCCCTATTCCCGCACTTTTTCGAGCGTGCGGACTGGTAATGGGGACAGGAGATAAGAACCGCCCGAAAACTCTGCTTGCAGGGGTGGACACAGCCCTTGCAGACCTTGTTGTACTTGCGGCGGCCGTTCTCGCCCAGGAAGAAAGCCCACTCCAGCCGCCACTTCTTGCTCCGGCTCATAGGTCATGCTCCGGGGGCTTCTTCTGGTGGGCTTTGTCCGGGGGCTTGCGCTCGACGGACTCCCGCTTGGCCTCCGCCAGCCGATCCCGGATGGAGGGCTTTTTCTCCGGCGTGGTCCTGCGCGCCTCACACTGGGCCTTCTCCAGCTCCTCACCCCTGTGGCCGTTGTTCAGCACCCCGTCGATCATCCCGTAGTCATCCTCCAGGGTCATCTCGGCGGTGCGGAGAGGGTTCTCCGGCTCCGCCGGCAGGGCGATGATCTGCCCGTTCAGGCTGATGAACTGCTCCGGCTGCTTGAAGTGCTCCGTGTACTTCTGCACCTG
>PPYE01501869.1_pt1 | contig 26246 bp, 35 predicted proteins | sample 1559881 | NCBI WGS metagenome assembly PPYE01 (sample SAMN08240022, study PRJNA423297) | Human gut metagenome, whole genome shotgun sequencing project. | reverse complement strand
CCATTCTCCGGTGACGGGGCCGTAGTGGGATATACCTTTCCCGATGCCTCCTCAATCACATAATCAGGCTCGTCCGCAGCGGACCAGCCCTTTCCGGAAGGATTTTCTGTTCCGCCCTTACCTGTAAACGCCATCAGGCCGTCCTTTATATTTCCTTCCGGCACCACGGACGCAATCACACTTTCCATCTGGTGCATTTTCTGATAATTATTGAACATGGCCACGCCGCCTGCCAGTACCGTCACAGCCAGGACGCTGCACAGACCCGACAAAACTCCCACCGTGCTCCGGTGGCGTCCTGCCTCCACCCTTCGCTCGTCCATTTTCTGCTTAAAGTTCTGGATGACCTTATCATCCACTCCTGTTTCTGCCCTTGGCACATCCTTGCGCAGTATCATGTAATCCTGCATCATCTGGTTGCGCTCATAATATATGCTGTATCCTCTCAACTTGTAAAATCCGTCAGAGGATGTTATGTAAACAGCTTCCTCGCCCTCCAGACCGCAGTTCAGATACATGAGCTGGTTCTTTCCCGTAAAATACTGACTGTGCTGCTTCCAATAAGTCAGAGGGCTTAAGGTACAGCCGGGTCCTGCGCAGAGAAACCATCCCTGGACCGTGCGTTTGGGAAACATCTGCTCCACATCCTGGTAGGCCTTTTTCCAGGCATCCTCGGTGAAGGCCACTTTTCCGCCTTCCTCGGTGACTGAATCCATTTCCAGGGCTCCATCCACAAAAACAAAGGGTATGTCCTCATGGGTCTCCCTGCTTCCCAAAAGCAGACCCACACGCAAATCAGCCCCCTTTGCCGGCTGGAGGCGTTTTAAATAAGTATTTACATAATCTTCCAGATATAATTTTAAAACCTGGTCCCTCTCACCTATCTGCCGGAAATTCTTCGGCAGCTTAGGGAAGGGTTCATATAATTCTCCCATAGAATCACCCCGCTGTTTTTAATCCAAACAAGCATAGCAGATTCCCGGCGCAGAATTTGTCATATTATGGCAGCATTTTCCCATAATCGTTCGACAATCGGCCTACACTTTATTTTATATATCTTTCATATTTATAGCGCTAATTTATATTGCCGCCATCCATTTTTTATGCTATTTATTTTCGTTATCAAAAATTCTAGTATCATTTAAGTATCAAACAGGCGGGCCCGGTCACATCCGGTACCCGCCTGCATCATGATTTTTTCTTGTTCATAATCTGTTCACATTTGTTTGATATATTCCATGTTTGGAATCATGTGTCTATCTTTTCTTTAACCCCATTGTCAACCGGCACATGTTTTCTCATAAACGAGGCCGGCAGAAAACTGTCAGCCTCTCCTCTTTTTCAGAACATGCGCACCCGAACATTTGGTATCTGCCTCCCTCACTCTCCGCCTTCCGCCTCCCCTATCCTGATGGCTAAATCCAAAACAGTAGCGGCTGTCTCGTCACTGATGAAATGAATATGATTCATCATAATATCATTTATAAGCAATCTCATTTCACAAAACATGTCCTCTGCCGCCTTGGCAGACTGATATTGTACATAAGCTCCTTCAATCATAACTTTATACCTCCCCACTGTTTATATATATATATAAACGCTTTTTTCAGTATTTTTCTCCATACATTTTTTACTTGTGACAAATTCAGTAAGCATGTGGCTGTGAACAACAGTTCAATTTTCCATTGACATTGAGGTGTTTTTCGTTACTAATAACAAAAGGCGCCATTATGGCGCCTTCTCTATATACTGTCCTTCCTTCTTTGACTAGTCCAAAATTTTTCCAGTTAAGAATTAAACCTGCTACTTTTTTGTCACAGAAATCACAGTTCCAGTGAATGCTTCTGTTTCTTCCAGTTTTCCTGTATAAACAACAGAAACCGTATCCCCTTCTTTGACAGAAGATAATCCTTCTGGTTTTTCTCCTTCAAAGCTAAGAACATAATCCACTCCATCCCCATCGGTGATAACAAACATAAAATCCTTAATGTCACTGATAGTACCTGTAAGAGTGGATTCTTCTTCAGCCATTCTATTTTCACCGCTTTTAGTGGAAGACACATCAAGCGTACTTTCCGCTATCGAAGTGCTAACTATCTGTGTAGACGCTGCGGAAGACACTTCACCTTTCTGCGCGGAACATCCCGCAACCAACATCAAAGTTACACAAGTAGCTACAAATACATTTCTTTTCTTCATTATCAAATCCTCCTTTTTATAATTTCATAATATTAGACGTATTGTATTTCAAAAAAGTTGCAGATTTTAAAAAATTTTTTTAAGTTATCTTTTTATTTTTCCTATTCATACTTTGTCTATATTTAGTCAATATAATATTTTCGTAGATGTCACCATCTATGCCCCCGAATATTTTGTACATGGATGGGTCTGGTCCTATGGACTAGACCCATCTCCTCTGTTATCCCCATCCTTATCTGGCATCAGTGTCACCACTCGAACACGTACCGTCGATTTACCATGTCGTATTCTTCTGCAATCCGGAGCACACCCCTGGCATCCGTAATCATGCACTTGCCCTCGTCGCTGCCCTTGACTGGGCAAAGTAAAAATGCCTCACCGGCAGGGTCCACCTGGTAGCCGGTCAGCATGTAGCCCTCGGAATCGAACAGATACCAACCACAGGTGCCGTCCGTGGCCTCCTGGAGCCAGTACCAGCCATTGGCCGCATAGCTGCCGTCTGTAAACTGATACAACCATCGCTGGCCGTCTGCGGCCGGCTGAAAGCCCTGGGTGTATGTCACTGGGACCGGGGTATAGTCAATGTCGCAGAGTTTAAGGGCCTTCTGCCAGGGAGTGGCGGTCACCTTACTCTTTTTTGTGCCATAATCAATGCCCTTGGCCTCGATGCACCAGCCATCACCTATGTACACCCCGATATGGCCCGGCTTCCAGAGCGCCCAACCGACCATGGACTCGTCCAGATGGTCGATACCCACGCGCTCCACGGCTGTGTCGTGGTAGTTGTAGCTGCCGCGGATGCGCCCAGTGTACCAGCTGATGAGGCCGGAACAATCCGTGCAGCGCTGGCCTATGTATCTGGCCGCCTTGGCTTTGTAGGTGGATGTGTATGTGCCTGGGTTCTCCCGGGCGAGGCGGTCCAGGATGGCCTGGGTAATGACCTCGCCCTTGGCGCCGTAGACGTAAGGGGTGCCCAGCTTGTCCTTGCAGTGCCGTATTAATCCTGCTGATGTTTTACTCATAGTGTTATCCTCCAATCTAAAAGGCCCAGGGGCATCCCTGAGCCATGAAAAGTTGTGACGTCACAAGTTGCGATATCGCAATGCCCGCTTAACCTCGCGGCGGGAGATATACGGACCACCTCCTTTTATGTCCTGCTGCCTCCCTGATAATCTGTATTGTCAATCTTATCCTTCAATACCGCAATATATTTGCGTAGCCATTCCGGCACATTGGCACCCATACGGCCTGCGTTCTCAATGATGGACAACAACTCATTGAGTAAGTACCAGACCGCCACCAAGAGCCCGAAGAATGCCTTGACAGATATTTGCATCCCAAGCTCTACCGACACGGATACAATTACATAATCAACCACCATTGCCGCCGCAATCACGCACAGGTATCCCACCTTCTTAATAATGCCTTTAGCCCCCTTTCTGGAGCTCCATCCATAACTGGCATCTCCCGGATGGTCTATGGCCTCATTTTTACTGGCCAACATGCCAGTTATGTAGTCCAGCACCATCGTCCCCATTAGGACGCAAAGAACCGGATACAGGAAACCCAACTTCGCACTCAAAAAGGCACCAGCTGCTGCCAATGCCCCCTGTATTGTAATCACATATTCTCTTTTCATTATCTTATCGCTCCATTCTCAAATGACTTTTCGTATAATAGGAATTTTCCTCAATATACTTGTTAACATGAAACCAACTATTATTACAAGCATTATATTCACACAGCATATTATAATTGGAGGAAGAAAATAAAATATCTTCGTACCAATAGGGAAGATTTTATCCCTAAGGTATTGTTCCATCACAAATATGCCAAACACACACTGACTAAGAGATAATATCCATTTTCTTTGGCATATAGAAAAGTTGGTCTGTCCAGCTGCATACTTAACCCCGCAAAACACTCCTATAGCAGGCATTAAGATAAAGGTTGAATGGAATAACTGAGAGCTTTTTTCATTGCATATACCTGTATTTATACAATTATAGTGCACCATAAAACATGCCACTACAATACTTAAAAGTCCTACTATCCACAGTATTTCCCTATGCTTTTTTATCCGAGCTTCATCAAAATAATGGTCCAGATAGTATCCTATGCATAAGTAAAAAATAGGCATATAAGTAATAATCGGAATTTCAATACTTATATTCACCGTATTATTAAATGCAAAGTATTGGAAAACTGGTATTAACATAGAAAAAATGATATACATGGTAATCAAATACATGTAATCCTTTTCTTTCATGTTTTGGGCCATTTTTCTTATTAGTGGAAGCATCAATAATATAGATAAATAGCTGTATAAGAACCAATATGGTACAATCACGTCATTTGAATACACCCTGCGAAAAAATGAATATATTGAAAACGGCTCAATATGATTTCTAACCAGTATCACATACCAAAAGAAAGAGGCTCCTAAAATCACTAAAATAAAACGTGAAATTCTCCAACGCAAAATTCTAAATGTGTCATCTTTTCCAATAAGTAGTGCACCTGATATCATAAAAAATAATGGCACTGCTATTTTACAAAATATAGACATGGATAAGTAGACCCAATATTCCACGGTGACTGGGGTTACCGAAAACAAAAAAAAGCCTTGTGTGCCTGTATGATTAAAAATGACGAGAAAAATGGCTATTATCCTTAAAATATCCAAATAAATTTTTCTTTTGTCCCCACTGCTATCTTTCATAATCTTCTTTCCCCTACTATAAGTTTTCTAAAGTATAACATAGAAAATGGTTTTTGGCACTATCTACTCATAGGTTCATCCGCAGTCATTACCAGTTTCTCCATAATCTCTGCTTTATCAGTGCTTGTAAGATTCATATATTTGTCCAAAATATCCTCTGGATTTTCCCCCTGCTCCTTCCGAATACGTAATGCCCGGATAATTATATTTCTTTGAATATTACTTATCATATTGATACTCCTCCTATCATATCTGCCAAAGCAATGGTTAGTTCCGCATTTTCTGCTTGCAGTTGTGCCAGCTGCTGTTCCATAGTCGGTATGTACCTAACACGAGTCACGCCATCCTCCTCATAGAATTCACCACCAACATACCTCCCGCCTATTTTACATGAATACTGTGTGCATTCCACTGCATATGCATTGTTCCCATGGCTTGCTCTTGCCAGGCGATTTGCTAGTTCATAATCATCACAGGGTGTTATATTCCTGATTATATCCTCCCATATTATTGCATAAATTGTATGCGCAACCATTCCAGTTGTCCTCCTCTCTCTAATATCCCCATCGGATAATTGCTATGCCAGATCCACCGGTGCCGCCGTTATACCAGCTGCAGCCTCCACCTCCCCCAGAACCCGTGTTAGTATTGCCGTTCCCTCCAGAACCAGAAGCATTCCAGTTGGTACCAGCTCCGCCGCCATCAGCTCCACCACGGCCACTGTAATCCGCTCCCGCACCTCCACCTCCTGCGGAATATAGGGTTCCTGAAGATTCACCAAATGCACGTGTTGTTCTTCCTTGTCCACTGCCACCTAAATAAACGACATTACCATGGCTGTTAACTCCTGCACCGCCATTGCTACCACCATCTCCTCCGCCGCAAAGTGTTACACCCGGTGCGTAATAGGACCCCCCACCGCCACCGGAACCACCACTTCCACCATCATTTCCACCGCCATTTCTTCCCTGTCCTGCCCCTCCTCCTTTTGCCGTAAGATAATTTCCCACAACTGTATTTCCCCCGGCTCCTCCGTTATTTCCAGACCCATTATATATACCTGCTGCCCCTCCATTTCCAATGGTCACCGGTATTTTCTGACCTGGGGTAACTTTAACATCTTTAACAGTGACGGTGTATCCACCGCCTCCACCAGAACCATTACCGTACCGACTATTTCCGCCAGAACCTCCGCCCGCGCCTCCCCCAACACCAAATATATCAATAGCACCAACGCCTTCTGGAACAGTGAACTCTCCCGAGGATGTGAATGTCTTTATTCCTTTCGCTATTACCTCAACGCAGGAAAATGCCTCTGGATGTATCCATTCGATATTATTCTTTGAAACATAACTGAATGCCTTAAGATAATAGGTCTTATTTGATACGAAACCATTTACGACTGCATTGGATATCCCAGAGGCCATGACATTACTACCATAACCTTTATAATATCTTGTTCCATCATCAACGTTTTCTGGATAACCGTCTGTTTTTCCCACGATGATTACTCCTGAAAACGGCCCCTTCAATGGATTTTGCCATGTAAACATGATTGCCGTGGAAGAGTACACGGCACCATTAAAAGACAGTATACTCTGTACATCCATCTCACCCTCTATGACTTCATCATTGCTGTCCGCTGTTAATGCAGTCTCGCCCTTTAGTATATGGGCCTTTACCACGGTCACATCATCTGAAGTGATGCCTCCGCCCCCGCCTGTCATCAATATTTCACCCATTTGTCTTTACACTCCTTTCAGGCCTACGGTCATGTCAATCGTGGGCTTCTTATTGTAGCATTTAAATGTTGCCTGGCCATCTGCCGTATCCCCATCGTCAATCATTCCAAATGCCTTGTTATACGCTTTCACCTGTTCCGGCGTTGCCCCGTCTGCAATCACCTTTACCAGTATGGGGCTGTCCTCCGTTGTCAGCCCCTCTACTGGCACAGTCTGGGTATATGGGGCTGCGGCACTCCATCCGGATGCCTGGAGTGTGACGGGGACAACATGGTTCAGGGCATTCACTGCCTTATTCGTGGTGTTAATGTCATTCTGTCCAAACTTGTCCCCCTTCTGGGTATATGGAGTGACATCTGCTATCGTGCAGGTACCATCCTCATTGGTGGCAATCCTCCAAATCCTGGAACCCTCAAAAATGTCGTCCTTATAATCTGTTTTTAAACTCATTACTCAAATGCACCTCCATTAAGTGTGAACGCCAGGCGCCTGATTCCTTCGGCCCTTCCTAATATATTCCTGTATATCTTCAGGCAGGCGGATTCAATACGGTTCAGCTCTTGCCAGTCAATGAATGGGCCGTTGTCATGATAAAACTGCCTCTCTCCTACATTGAAGGGGAATGTCCCTACGCAGACGTGGTCTATATTGGCCTCAAAGTGGTTAATTTCATCTGCATAGAAGCCGTAATCCTGATATGTCTTATCCGCTCCCATTTCCTCAAATTCAAAGTCTGGCCACAGGGTAAGGGCCTGGGCGCGTATCTCATTGATATTGCCCTTGATGCGATTATAATCTCCGATATTAAAATAATCACCGGACTGCCAGTCTGTTTTTGGCTGTTGCCACATAACTCATGTCCCTCCTCGCTTTAATGGTCCCGCTCAATCCACCATTGAATTTCAAAGTATGGTCCGTCACCCGTATCAATAAATCCGGAACATACTTATTTTCCAGAAAGGCAATGTCATTGGCATCCATCCTGGGTTCCCCACGATACTGCAGGTCATATTCTCGGTCCGATTTGAGGTAATCTCCTATCCAATCAGCCAGATTGGCTGCATGGGCCCCATCTGACACCAGGGGGTTCTCCCAGGTTTCCATGCTACCCGTTGGGTTGAGCTGCCTGCTGACCTTAGTCTGCGTTATAAGGTATTCCTTACCCATAACCACCACCTCGGTGGCCCCCGCAATGCCTGTAAGCTCCACTGTGGCATAATAGGCACTGCTGCCTATTATTGTTGCTGTCTGACCTTCTGACGGTTCTATGAGCACCACTGACAGGTCGTAGGAGGCATTGGACAGGTAAAACGTATACTGTTTATCCTGTTCTGTCACTGATATGGTCTCCCTCACAAGCTCCTTTGTGTCCTCTGTGCTAAAATTGTACATGGTGCGTACCACCTGCAGTTCCCTGACTCTGGCCAGCTGCGTGCCCTTTGGGGTTTTGGTCAGCTCCACGCCATACTCAAGGATATAATCCGTGCTGTCACCGAAGGTTATGTTATCCAGGACCACACGATTATTTGGACATCCTCGGACAAATTCCAGTTCCAGGAAGTCAAATTCCGGGAACTCATGGCTGACCACATAGGTCTGGGTGAGCCCTGAAACCATGTAATCCTCCTGCAATGCACCATTGTAATAGGCATGGAACACGACCGTATCCGGCCAGTTCTGACCAAATTCCAGGGTCATTCCAAAGCACTTATACACTGCCTCCATGGTTATTCCAACTGTAGGGTTATCTGCAAACAACCCATTATCTCCAGCGACGGCCTCAGATACATAGCCCGTATTGAGATATGCGATTCCATCGGTCTGCCTTGGAAGGAAATATTGTGTGCCGGATACGCCTGTATAATCCTGGCCAGGCAGGGCATACGTTTCCTTTTTCGCATGGTCCAGGATGGCTGCCGCATGAGAAAAGTACGTCTCGTTGTCAGATGTCGCTACCATATCCGGCACAAAACTGGATTTAAGGATTATTCTACCGGCCCGGTTCTGATACAGGATACACCTGCCGGCATTAGCAATCAGCTGCAGAGCTTCCTTATGCGTTACTACCGGCATCGGGTTGACCACCAGAACATTCTTAAGATATGGATCTATCCAGTAGTTCCGGTAATCCACCCGGGCATCCGTCAGGACGTCCACGGCTATGTCATACAGGCTCATACCATTCGGATGGTACTGGCCGCGGTAATATGTACTGTCCATCCCATCAAAACAATCTGATGCCTGGAAATCCATCTCTGTATCATCAGCTGACCATGATTTCAGTGCGAGTGATGTTCCCAGAATCCACTCAATCGTCCCATCATCCATGGCTTGACCATAAAGGACCTCAACTTGTTGGCCAATCTCCAAAAAGTTTACCGTGCTCTCCTCATTCTCCACATCATAGGCCCTGTCCTTGTTATCCACGGTCACATCAAAATCAATAGTAGGCAGCTCCTCCGATATCGGACTGATATGCTCTTTCTTAGTTGCAGACAATATTTTCTTGCTGTCAAAATAGACGCCAATACCCATGGTAATCTGATTGATGTGGAACCGGCTCCGTCCATTGACCATGGCTGCAGGCACAAACCTCAGGTAAGTGGCTCCCTCAAAAATCTCCTCCGTCACATAATGGCCATCCGCATTATTCGTTACATTCAAGGTCCGGTTGTCTGAAATGATGGTAAAATCTACGGGATATGCCTTGCCAAATTCCACGGTCAGCCCCTTAATGTCATATTGAACGGGAAACCGGATTTCAATTTCCCCCTGAAGACCATCCGTCACGATTCCCTGATTGAGCACCACGTCTGCTGCATCCTTGGGAAGGAAATACATGCTGCCATCCACCGTGGTATAGTCCTGGTCACAGGTTGCATATAGCTCCTGTACCTTGTAGTTATCCATGGGCTTTACTAGGTCGGAATAATAGGTATACACATCCCGCTCAGGTATGTAAGCGGATGCCTGGGCCTGCTGGTTAATCAGGCCGATGGTGACACGCAGGTAAGACAGTGGGTTTCTCCACTTCCTGCGCATCATGTCCTTATATTCATTACTTGCCGCCTGCACTACTCCATCACCCCGCAGTCTATCAGGTTCACCTTACAGTCTTTATACATGGTGGGCAGCCCATCCGGACCTATCTCGTCTATCTTGGCCGTCCGGTTCCCCGGATACATCCGCTCTGTTTTCCAGCAGTTGTTTTTCATGTCCGGAAACTTGACCGTCACCACAAACTCCTCAAACTCTTTAAGGATGCTGCTCCAGGTCGCCGCATCCAGATAGGACCACTGCAGGCCGTCAATCTTATCCTGGTCACGGCCCACGCGCTGCCCTACGAATTCCCCCAGGGCATTCTTGCCCTGGTTCACGTTCGTAGCAATGGTTAGGCCTGGACCCCGATCATAGTTTGGATATTCATGTCCATTGATATAGATTGGCACTTAGTCCACCTCCTTTATGTAGTCCGCATGGTGTATCCATTACGCTTATCCAGTTCCACTAATTTCTTCTTTATCTCCCGGATGTCGATATTGACCGTCAAGTCCATCTGCTCTATCAGGTCAATGATACGCTGTAGCAGGTCTACCATGATGGACAGATACTGCTCACTCATGCCATTACTGCTTGTTTGGGAAGCTAAAGCTACCGCCCGGTCTACCATGGCCTGCATCTTATCCTCAGGAGCCACAATCTCACCATAGTGTCGGTTATCACCTATCATGGCCAGCTGCGGGGTGTTGGCGCGGACAAAACCGCCTTGGGCCAGACGCGGAAGATGGATGTTTGGTATATTCGGGATAAAATCAGCGCCGATGCCTGGTACCTTATCCGCCACCTCATTTACGGCGTCTATCATGGCATTAATCGCATCAATAACCCTGTTGGCCATGCTCTCTACACCATTGATAATCATGTTAATGATACCCTTTATATCTGCCCAGATACCGTCCCAGGTTTCTTTTGTCTTTGTTCTCACCGTATCCCAGACCCCGGCAATAGCATCTTTCATGGCCGTGAACTTCTCATCCACTGCTGTCTTGATTGTATCCCACAGATTTGATACGAATTCCTTAATGGATTCCCATATTTCTGATGTCTTACTCTTGACATTCTCCCAGGCCGTGCTGATGGATGTCTTGATAGCATTGAATAATGTATTGGCCAGAGACTTAAGCCAGTTCCAAAGAGTATTCAAAAGTGTCTTGATTCCGTTCCAGATGGTACTGGTTGCTCCAGATATAGCAGTCCACGCCAGGTTAACAACATTTTGAATGAATGTTACTGCACCAGAAACGAGCTCTTTCAATGTCTCCCAAATACCGGTGAATATTTCCTTGATTCCTTCCCACGCAAGACTCCAGTCACCAGTGAACACACCAACAACGAAGTCAATTACACCGCCAAGTGCTGTGAGCAATCCTTCTATGATACCCGAAACGGATTCCCAGAAACCAAAGAATGTATCAATGGCGGCTTGTAGGCATGAAGCTATGACCGGTGCCACATTGGACATAAACCATTCAATGAATGGCTGTAGAGCTCCGGTCCACAATTTGGTGACCGCATCAGCTACTTTTCCACCAAACTCCAGGAACTTATCAATCAGCGGGCTCAGGTACTGGTCCTTAAATTCAACGAATCGAGATGACAGGTTCTGTAATACCGGCAGGAAATATGTGTTGTAGACATCAAGCAGCAGGGTGCCGATTTCCGTGAACCCTTGTTTGAAAGTTGCCAGCATGGGGGCTACATGCTCATCATATGTTGTACCAATCTTTTCAAAAGTTTCTGTAACCAAATCTTTAACCGTAGAAAAGACAGGTTCTACAGCACTGAATGTATCCTCCAGGGTTGTCTTGATGTAATCCGCATTTTCGATGAACGGAGCTGTAATGGTGTCCAGTACATCTGCCGCAAATGTCCCTGCCAATTCCGTGGCACCCATGAAGGCCTCGGAAAATATCCCAATAATATCTGCTGTAATCTGCTTGGCGCTGTTACTCCGTAGAGATGAAAATACAGTTGCAAGTGCTTTGGAAAAATTCCCGCTTATCTCCGCGATGCGTGAGCCAATATCAAACATGGACACAATATACTCAATGACACGGTCCTTATTCTGCTGCAGGAACAGGCTAATCCCACCCAGCAGGTTATCCGCTATGGATGTCCCGATGCTCGCCATGGAGCCTGCAACCTGTCCCAGGCTATAGGCAACCTGGTCAGCAAATGAATTAGCCGAAGCCAACACCTCCGGCGATGTGAATATATCCCTCAGGCTGCCTTTGATGCTGTCTATGGATGACTGTATACTATCAAAGACGGACGTATCGCCAAAACCATCCCAGAATCCTTCCCTGAACAGTCCCGCAAGCTCTCTGGCCTTTTCAATCAGTCCTGCATACTTGCTGTCCATCTCATCCACGGCCGATGTATCAAGCTCACCCATATCGAACTCGTCCGCAGAATACCCTCCATCAGCTCCACCTCCGGAACCACCGCCTCCGGAATCGGTATCAGGATTAATGATATTAAGCTCATCAATGCCTGTGCTGACACTTTTCATGTCTTTAGCGGCCTTCTTAGCAGCCCCGCCGGCTCCTCCGGCGGCCGCCCCGGCCTTATCCGCAGACTGGGCCATCGCATCCATACCGGCCGTGGCTGCGGATGTGCCTCCTCCACCCTTCTTCCCGGTCACCATCTCCGTAAATGCCTTGAAGGCATTGGCCAGGCTCATCAGCTTACTGATGATGCGGTTGATTACCTGGATGACCGGGGTCAGCACATTGATGAGCCCCTGACCGATTGTGGCCTTGAGGCTGTCAAACTGCAGCTTCAGGACGCGTACCTGGTTTGCCCAGCCATCCGCCGTCCGGATGAAGTCACCGGATGCCAGGGACAGCTGGTCCTGCACGAACTTATACCGCAGGGCCACCTTCTCAGCCTCAGACATCTTAGCCGTTACCTTGCCATAGCCGTTCGCCAGGGCATAACTGTCCAGGGCGCTCTGGGTCATGACGATGCCCAGGTCCTTAAGGGTCTCCGTCTCACCCGTGAACACGGATTTCAGCTTTGTATAGGCTTCATCTTGGCTGATGTTATAGAATGATGCCACATCACCAGACAGTCCAGTTAAAGCCGTGGCCATCTCATAGGCCTGCTGCTCACCAAAGCCGAATGCCTTGGCCATCGCACCGAATGTACCCGTGAATTTCTTAGCCATGGTCTCGGACAGGCCGAAGGAGGTTATGGCGTTCTTAGCAAAGTCATCCACCTGTTTGGACATCCGCGGGAATGTGACATCTACCACGTTCTGTACTTCCGCCAGGTCGGAACCCAATTCAATACACTGTGCGCCGAAATCTATGATTTTCTTTACTGCAAACGCCGCCGCCAGAGCAGCTCCCGCCTTTTTAGCCAGTCCCTGTATTCCGGCCATCTGCTGTTTAAATTGATTCTGGTTGACCACAAGGTCAAGGCCAATCTGGCCTACGCTGTCAGCTGCCATACATATCACCTGCCTTTTAATTCAAAAGCAGGCTCTGGCTCGCTACTCCTTTGGTGCGGCTCTAGGCTCTGTCATTTTTATATCCAACCTGTTTATGGTTTTACATCTGGGACATTTAATTTCCCCCTTAACGTATTCCGCCAGGAGAAGGGTCTGTCCACATCTTACACATCTTACTTTCTCAATCTTAACCACCTCCGCACATAGCCGCAAACATCTTCTCCAGGCCGGCCATTTCCTTCTCGAAGGTTTTCTCATCCATTTCTTTCATTTCCCGGTTGCGCCAATCGTCATATATCTGGCGCTGGTCCTTTGTATAATGTTTGATGATATCCTTATCTGTTTCGGACCGGATGGCTACCACACGGCCTAATGCAGTCTCCGGGGACAGGCCGGCAATCAGTGCCTTGAATTCGTCCCAGGAGACTGTTTCAAATTCCTTCGTTCTGATTCTTAACCCGTACTGCGACAAAAAACTGGAGACTATCAGGTCCCAGTCCTCAAACATATCGTAGTACGGGTCACTGCTCTCCCGCGGCAGGTTCCTCCATGCCGGAAATGAGCTGGACCGCTTCCTGCACTACAATAACCAAGTCATTGAATCCCAGTTTCATCCTCTCTATCTCTTTCTTGGACTTTTCTGGGAACATCATGTCGTAGGCCTCCAGAATTTCCTGTGCACCAGGGTCATTCGCTGACATCAGTCCCATGACCTTAAGCATGGTCGGGGCATCCGCATTCACTTCTATGGCCTTTCCCTTGATTACCAGGGATGGATTCCCTTCAAAACTCAATTTATCTGTGATATCTACTTTCCTTGCCATTCGTTATTCCTCCTTATGCTCCTGGTGTGGGTGCCGGTGTAAAAGTCGGGGCGCCATATCCCGTCACTTCAAATTCCAGGGTGTCAATGTTGGTTGTATCACCGCCGCCCGGAGTGGTCACATTCACAACCACGTCACAGGCCAGCTTTGCGCCGGATACCATGGTCCACTCAAACTTCGTCATGACGTCCTGTCCGAACTTCCAGGCCAGGCCGGCAATATAGTCATTGGTCGGGTCACCTACTGACCTCTTTCCTTTGAAGGAAAATCCCAGCTTCTTTCCTGTCATGGCTGCTTTTGCCCAGCCCTTCGCATCCATGGCATACCATTCCTCTACGGTACCGTCAATGGACGGAGCGAAATTCTCCAAATCTAACGGTACAGCCATATCCTCCTCTGTGCTTTCGAGGCCTTTTATGCCAAACTTAAACACATTGTTATGCACCGGATAAACTCTTCCTGCTACATCTGCCATATCTCATTCCTCACTTTCTCTGATACACAAAATCCAGCCGTATCGCATATTCATATACACCCTTTTCATCCGTTCCCACGTCAACCGGTTCCGGTACCTGGAGGATGATACAATTAATGGGTGTATCCCCTATGGACAGGCTGGATACGTTTTTAATTTTCTCATACAGCTCATAGGCGGCCCGCTCTGATGCCTGTACGTCCCTGTCCCAATGGACCAGCAGGGAAATGCGCCGGACATCGTAGCTGCTGTAGTCATGGCCGCCCAGGGCCATCACGGGAGGACCGCTGCCCTGCCGGTGATATACACCAATGGAATGGTCCTTCTTGCTGTTCAGCTTCCCGATATAGACATTCCTTTCAGCCGTAATTCCCAGGCCTCCTAAGTATCCCCGGATGTCATCCAAGGTCAGCATCATACACCACCTACTTTCCTGTAAAATCGCTTAAATGCATTCTTTGCAAAATCCTGACTGACGCCGCCGGGCAGCCACGGTTCATACCATTCACCGCCTGCAAACGGGTTCTCATCCGTCTGGAAATTGTATTCCGGATGAAAATACAGACGCCGCGCATAGGGCGTGTTTACCACCAGCGTCGCTTTCCCTTGACCACATTCTTTGTAATCCGCAAAAAAGCTGTCCTCCTCCAGGTGGCCTGTGTCAAATGGCATCACCTGGGCCTGGACAACTTCCGTGTGCATTGCCTCCGCTGTCATCTCCAAGGCAGTCACTGCCGCCTGTGTAAGCTGCTTAATTCGCGGGAAATTCATCTTTACGGTTGATTTAACCTGCATCAGACCACCTCTAACTGACAATAGTTCACCGTCCCATCCGGATTTCTGGCCTTCATCCCCTGCTCAATCCTCCGCTCTTCCCCGAATATGGTAACGGTACCCCCGCTTAAGGTTGGGAAGTCCGGGGCAATGTCCCCAGGAAACAGGGCCGTACCGGTTATTTGCACCAGCTTCTTTTCCGCGGTAAGAATGGTCTTAGCTCTGTCCTGGAAATTACATTTCAATTCCAGGTCCAGCGCCTTCTCCGGCTGACCATGGTTATCCGTGTCCTCCGACTCCAGATGGACATGTATATCTGTCTTACATAGCCGTTTTGGAACTAAGCATGGATATTTCATGGTTCACCTCGCTAACCGGCAGCACAGGCCTGCCTGGGACAGCAGAGCATACACATCCCGCTTCATAGCCACGCCCTTATCCGTAAATACGTTCCAGCTGCTGCCAAACTGTGCCGACACCCCGTTGATGCTGTAGCCCTGCAGGATGGTGTTAATCTCGTCTGCGTTTTCCCATTCAAAGTCCGCCTGCTGGCAGACCACTTCTTGGATAACATCCTGCTGGAAGGCTGTCAGATTAGAAAATCCCCGGCCCACAATACGGTTGTAGGTCAGGGAATCAACGTGGCGGCTGGCCTGCTTAAGGGCCTTGTCCAGTTCGTCCATAGGGATAACATCCCCCTTGTATGCGTCACAGTAGTACTCATAGGTGACATAGGGTTCATAGGGCATGTCATTCACCCGCCTTTTTACTCTCTGCTTTCTTTGCCGGTTCCTGCTTTGGGGCCTGGAGGGCTGCAATCTCTGCTTTCAATGCTTCGTTTTCAGTATATCTTTCAGCCGCTATGTTCTGCAGATGCTCAATCTCTTTAACCGCCTTCATGTATTCATCATAAGGCACTGTCTTTCCGCGTCCATACGCAGTCACCCGGCCGTCATCACCCACAATATCAAAACCAGCATCCTGATAGGACTTCTGCTGGCTTTCACCAATGGTGTACTCTTTATTTCCCTTAACTGCTCTCATACTACCTCCTTACGCTCCGGCTGCCTCTACGTTCATGGCACATCCCTCCACCTTCTTTTCCAGAAGGAACAGGTCGCCATAGCAACGGTTCTGATACAAATATCCGTCCGCCGTTCTTGAATCCGTTCCTGGGGTGAACAGCTTGATGTAGCTGTATTTGTCGCGGCAGACCACACAGGATGTGTGAATCAGAATCCAGTTAATCTGCTTGGCGTCAGCGGAAGCTACACAGCCGGTTGTAAAGTCATACTTCGTCTTCATCCTGGCTGCCGGAACCATCTTTATGGTCACATCATCCAAGCTATGTACCTTACGGTTGATTGTGGACGGGGATGCGACGGTCATAACCCTCTGGAGTCCTTCTGCCTCCTTCACAATCTTATTCATGGTTGGGGTAACATACAGCATCCTCCCCTCCTCCGGAACACCGGCCTCGTCCATCCTCGCCATTTCCTCGTCAAATGCTTCCAAGAAATTGGCTGCCGTAATCACATCAGTACTAATACGGCCTGAATAGGTGGTCAGCTCTGCATGAAGTTTAGAATAGCGGTAGGAATCTTTTTCCGGGATAGCCTGTTCGGTCTCAAACGTGTTCTGTATGTTTGCCACGGATAAGGTCAGGTTTGTTTCGTCAATGTCCATGGGGTCAATCCAGAACTCCACATCCCTGTCGTGTTCCAGCTTCTTTGCCTCCCAGTCATTACTCAGGGTGCCTACATTGAATCCCGGTGTCCTGGTATGGTCCTTATACCCAGTCACTGCCATCCTTGGAAGTTTGATAGTCTGGGCATTGATGAACTTCACCTGCTGGTTACTCTGTGTTAAAGCATCCGAGCATAATTCCTTTGCGTACTTCTGCTGGAGCAGCTGTGTAAAGGTTGTTGCATAATCATATACTGCCATTTCTTAATCCTCTCTTTCATTAAAGTCCGAACGCCTTTTTAAGGGCGTCGTCTGTCGCCTGCGTCTGCTGTTGCCCACTGGCAGCTCCCACCTGGATGAACCCGGTGGAGCCTGATGCCTGGGGTTTCAGCGCCGGCACGTCCTCAAGTACCTTGTCCAGAGCCGCTTTAAGCGCCTCATCGTTGATTTTCCCATCCTGCCCCATGACCTGACTTAAGTCGGCCATCTTAAGGACATATGGAATTGTTTTGGCATCAATCCCCAGTGATACTGCCGCCATGGTGGCTGCACTGTCAATCATGGCCTTCTGAGCCACTGCCTGAGCCTGGGTGAGCTGCTGCTGGATTGCACCTACATCTGGCTGCTGGGCCGCCTTCTGCTGCTTAAATGTGGCAATTGCCTGTTCCATTTCTTCCTGGCTGAGCCCCTGCTGCTTGAAGTAGGCTTTCAAGGCCGTGTCCTCCTTAGCGGCCAGAGTTCCTTCCAGCATTTGCTGGATTTTAGCATAATCAATTGCGGGGGATGCCTGCTGTCCTGTTTGAGTTTGTGTCTGCTGCTGATTCTGACCTCCTGCCGGCGGCTCTGCTCCACCTGCGGGCTCAGCAAATAACTGTAAGTTCATACGTTTCATCATCCATACCTCCATTTTAAGGGTGTCACCCTGTAATTTTTATTGCATCCATTGTCATCAGTGTCGCTGGCCACGCAGCAGTTTTAAGCCATGCTCGTGTTTGGGCGTAAAAATAACACCCGGGATAGTCCCGCGTGCTTCACTCATTTCTTCTTTCCATTCCAACACAATATAATAAGTGTCAGGCATATAATTGCCGTAATCTGTACTGCCGGGGTCATATCTCCACCTTCTTTCCGTTGCGATATCGCAAATTATAACCTGTCCGTTTCATGTTTTTTGTTACAGCATTAATGATTTCATCTTCATCCAGATGTTCCGTAACATCCATGGAAACTTTCGTCACAGCCGGCTCGTAAGTTGCAAGGAAGATATCCGGCTTACACGGATATATCTCTCCTGCTATACCACGGATAATATAATCCCCCACACTGGCCTCATGTACACCTTCCAGAGTCTGAATCATGAATTTTACATCCGGCGTCCCTGCATTTTCAAACCACGCCACCTTGCTTTTGATAGCCTCGATAATCCATTCAGGGTCATCCTCCTGCTCTGGTCCTCCTGTCCATTGAAAAGCCTCAATTACCACTGGTTTCTTTCTGTATTTCATTCTTATCCTCTCTTTCCGTTGCGATATCGCAACAAATAAAATACCACCGGCCATTACTGACTGGTGGTATCATGTTTCTTTTTATATTCTTCCAGCTCTTCTTTTGTCGGCATCGGAATCACAATATCATCATGATCCTGAGCAAAAAACGTCCCTTTTGGATACTCGCCGATTGGACGATCAACGTCCCGAAAACTTACTATATGCTTTTCTTTCATTTTTCCTCCATAAAATATGTAAAACCATACTTTGATGTCAGTTTATCTAGGATGCGTCTCTGATATTCAATTGAGTAGTCATTATCTGTTGTAATCCGACCAGACAATACCTCTTCATACATTTCATTCTGTAACGATAACTGGATCTCAGAATATTCTTTTTCCAACTTTTCAAAGGAATTGATTCCTTCCGGCCATTCCGCAGGCTGTCTTATGACATACACCCCATCACGACCAATGGCACGCAACTCTGTGACACCAGTTCTGCCCATCATATCAATATCATCCACTGAAAAGGTAGCTCCACTTGGATGATTGTGGGTTAACACACCACCTAACATTAGCGCTGTCTCTTCATCGGTATACACAATCCTGTCTTTTTCTCCGCGTTTCTTTAGGATACGCTTTCCTTGGGAATCGTACAATATCCCATATTCATTTTTATGTCCAGCAATGGAAGCCTCGTCAAGCCTACGTCTTTCAATTGCATCATCCGACCACCCCTCTGTTTTAATTATACCAGAGTCCTGATACTTGGCAAGCCTTCGTTTCCAGTCTTTTTCTTTTGCCGTATACATAGTCTTGTTTTCAGGAGATAATGAGTGTTCTGCCAGCCTCCCATACTTTTCCGCCTGCCTTGATACATACTGCTGCCCGGCCTCCTGCTTATTGGCCTGACCAACCGCCTCCAGTTCCTTCTCAGTCCAGGTATCGTCCGCCGTGGAGATGCCAGGGAAATAGGTTGTATGGCTGTCCTTGCATCTGGGGTGATACAGTCCAGATGCTATGGCCTTACTCATGAGGGGATACGGCCCATCGGATTTCTTTCCGCCGGACCAGACGTCGTCAATCAGGACTTTACCGACAAAGGGCAGGCACTTAGGGCACGGATTCCCGCGCTTAGCCATGATAACCGTGGTAATCCCCCATTCCTGCCGCTTCTCTCCTTCACCCTGCAGGTAGGCCCGCTTGGATGCCGTCCGGATGGCCATGTCTGCATAATCTGCCAGGGTATGACGGGCACCATTGGCATACTCCACACAGTTCAACCCGCGGGAAAGCAGGTCCTTGGTGGCCATGTCCACAGCCTTCTCATAGGTGCCGGCGCCTGAATTGGCATATACCTGGGCGTTGAAAATGGCCTTCCGGTAATCATCATTAGCCATCCTGAGGACTGCCGTTTCAGCTCGCTGCATATCATTGGTCGTGGCCTGAATTAGTGCCTCTAACTTCCGGTCATTCATCCGGAAGAACTCTGCCGTGGCTCCCTGGCTGACTTTCTTTGCCGGGAACCCATTCCGGATCGCGTTCAGAATTTGTATTTCCTGCTGCATGTTCCCCTTCTGCCGGGCAATCTGGATAAGCTCACCCATTTCCTTGTTTAGGTTCCGAAATTGCTTTCCATACCGCTTCTGGTTGTCCTTTTTGTACCTCTCCAGGGCTTTCAGCTGTTCCGTTTGCCACATGGACCACTCAATACCTTCCTTGGTCTCCTCGGCCCGATGCCTGTCCATGTTGCGAATCATGCATTTGATAAGCTCATCCTCTATGGCCTGGAAGGCGGCACCGATATTATACTCATTATGTTGCACTCATCAGCGCCCCTTCCGCACCCAGGGTGCCACTTTCCATCAGTTGACCACCTTTGTTGGAATACACTCTGTATCCCTGGGCCTTAAATTGTCGTGTCAGACTCTTAAGCTGTGTGACGCTGCTACACTTATCACAGCGCAGCTCTGCATATCCCTGCTTCTCAATGGCGTATATCCCGAATGGCACCTGATCACTTGCCACCTGCAGCAGCCCCTGGTACTCCTTCTGGTTCATCTGGTACAGGCGGTTCATTACCTTGACCTTCATCTGCCTTTCCTCCCTCCATGTTCAGTTGGAAGCCACCGGCAGACGTACTGATTCCGGGTTCCTCCACTTCCGCAATGCCCTGCTCTGCCTTCAGCCGCGCTATCTCCTCTTGTTTCCATGCATCATCCTTGCTGTCCCCATACAGCTCTTCTACCTGGGCCTCAATGCTCATCATAGGGACACCCGGCCTTGCCTTAGCCAGGGTCTCCACCTGGCTCTCAAAGGATGGGTTTGCATACTCTCCAAATGGGATGTCTACCTTGACCTCCTCCGCAGCCTTTCCATGCAGGAAGTTATATGCGTTGATGGTTGCCCCCACCAGCTCAGGCAGGGTTTCCTGCAGCGCCTCCACGATAGCGTTCCGGGTATACAGGGTAGCTTTTTCTTTCTCACGCTGAGCCTCAGCATTATCCAGCTTCTTGACATCAATGCCCAAAGTGCTGGGACTTATGACCCCCTGCAGACAAAGGTCCAGAGCTGTACAGTAAGATGCAAGATAACTGTCATGGGGTATTGCCGGCTGCACCACGTTGACCTTGTTATCCGCACTTTCTGACATGTCGTTATCAGAGGCAAAATACTGATTATCAAAAGAATTGGGGCGAATAATCTGCCCGGTCGCTGGGTCGTGCGGTATCAGGCACTCAGGAATATATGTCCTGGCTCGTCCAGCGCGTAGGGCATCCATCCACTGGGACCAAGCCTCGTCAAAGGCGTCAAAGCTGTCCAGCTTACCATCAAAGATGCTGCCGCCGCGTCCTTCATATTTGGTGGACTCATACACCTGCAAGGGTACTGCCAGGATGACATTATCATCAAACTTCGTGTCCTTGATGCCCTTGGTGGCGTCGATAGCATTGAGGGGCACCGAAGTGTCACCCTTGTACAACTCGTTGTATATGTAACCATATCCATAATGCTCATATAGGACATACTGCTGATGGCCAGCCTTATACGGCGTCTTGAACACGACCTCCTTCACCCGGTCCCGGTTCCGGGCAATCTCAATGCGTTCCCCTGGATACCATTCCAGAATAGGGTACTCGCTGACAGTCGTATCAATCGTGACCTTAAAGGCTCCATCCCCGATGTATAGGACCTCCTTTAAAGCCTTCTCCATTTTACGAGTGAACTTATTATCTTTTGCAATGTCCTCCCACAGTTGCCGCTGCCGGTCATTATCCGCAAAGTCAAAGTCATTCATATCATCCAGGACAATGCCTGAGAGGATGCGGATAATCAGCCCAGGCAGACCGGTATGTATCTTGCGCATCTCCATACCCGGAGTGCACCTGCTGGCCCAGAATTTGTATTTGTCAGCGTACTCGGGAGCCTGCTGGTACATCTGTTCCAGCTCATTGCCATCCCCGCGGTACCAAATCCGGTTCCGGATGGCATTAGCCTCGAAGTCCAGGACCTCGTTAATCTGGATGCAGTTCCCGCTGGCCGGCACCACATTCAGCCAGGTACGAATGCCACGCTTAATTGTCTCATTCATGTTGTTCAGCCACCTCATTTCTTCTCAGCCTCCTCAAATCCAATCAGGTTCCGGTATGGTATCCATGCATACTGATTGGCATTAATGGTATGGTCGTTCCTGTCCTCTGGCTTGTCCTTCTCATCATCCCAGCTGTACCGGTCCAACTCGGACAGATGCTCCATGCAGGTATCAACTACCAGGTAACAGCCCTGCTGTATCCAGCCCAGCTGCAGGTTGATACGGTCCAAAATCTCCGGTCGCTTGTAGGAGTCATAAAAATTATACAGGCAGCCCTTAAGCCGCTTGTACTTGCGCAGCTCCGTAATGGTCGCCTGGTCCGCATTATCTATATACACATCCTTGGCAAATCCCCAGTCCTTACGGCACTGCTCCAAGAAGGCCACGAACTTAACCGCCGTGTCGCTAGGGGCAAGCGGGATGTCAAGCTTGGCATTGTTGTAAACCTTTTCGGCCAGGGTCACAAGCTTCCTGTCCTCCGTGATTCCCTGGAATATCATAGCTATGGTATCCGGAGACTTGGACGAGTAGGATGTGTCCAGGGCCGCCGTGAACTTTTTAAATTTCAGTGCCTTGGCCTGCTGGACTGTGATGACATGCTTAGACCGCTCAAAGTTGGAGAATATCAGTCCGGTTGCCTTACCACGCAGGCCCTGAATCTTATTCTTCCAGATTTTCGTTCCTTTCGGGGTATTGGTCATTATCTGTTCCAGTTTTTCCTTGCTCAGGCCCAGGTTATGGGCAAAAGAAAAGAACCAATGTACCCAGCCGGGTTTTGGCTCCTCTTGCAATTCGTCTTTAATTTCCTTTGGTGTCTCTGATTCCCATTCAGGCAATGGCCGGGAGCAGTTGATATACTGCTTGTATACATCCAAACCTGGGTCGTCCGGATTGAGCGTGGCCATCAGGTAATCGCTCCGCATGGCGGCCTCACGCACAAACTCAATGTCAGCCGTGTTAATCTCATCAATGTACAGGCATCCGTACTGGCCGCCCAGGGCATCCTTCCACTTGCGTTTGTTGCCGTAACCGACAACAAAGATAATCTTATCACCGCCGGATGTGTGGAAGATGATGTGAGGCATGTTGTAACCACCGCCGCCATTACCCTTGTACTCAACCAGCACGCCGAAGTCATCCAGGATACCCAGGTCCTTCTGGATGATATTTTTCTCTGCAGCGCCGGTGTCATCCGCTGCCAGGATGTGAAGCTTTTTTGGCGACTCAGCTACCTTGAGCATGAATTTAAACAGCCCCACCGTGGTCTTTCCGGCCGCCGTGGTCCCCTCCAGAAACTCCACTGGGGCGTCGCAACGCAAGAATGCCTTGTACTTATCTGATAGTAATAATCTCTCCGCACTCATTGACCACCACCACGCATCTGCTGGAGCAGGTCATCCAGCTTGGTCTTTTCGGTATCCAGGCCACCAGACAAATTGTTTTCCACCTTCGTTGTGTAGCCATACTTGCTCATCCACAGGCCAGCCAGCTGTGACGGAATTATCTGTAGCTCAAATTTCTTCCTAGCATCAGCTTCACACTCCTCTCGTATGCGCGTGACGATGTCCCCATACCTCTTCCTATTTGCATAAGTCTCGTAAAATTTCGACCTTGCAATCCCAAGATATACGCAGAATCCCTCAATGGTGTAGGTAATGCTCCGCTTAAGTTTAGCTGACACAAATTCACTGTTCTTTGAACTAAAGTCATGGGTAAGCACTTCCTGGTTATCACATTCCTGTTTGTAAGCTTCCCAAAACTGCTCCATTTCTTCTGGGGATTTAATCTTCAATGGTCTTCCCATCCGCGCTCACCTCCTTGCGTCAGTCAAAGAAAAGAACCCCAGACCTATAATAGCCTGGAGTCCCAGAAAGGAATTTACAATGTCAAATGTATCTGTCTGAATAGCGGGGACAGGATTTGAACCTGCGGCCTCCGGGTTATGGGCCCGGCGAGCTGCCAGACTGCTCTACCTCGCAACAATGCGTACCTGCATCTAAGTACCCAGCATCTGGATACCCGATGCGCCAGTACGCCATGCTGACATATTCAGCGGTACCTTGTGCCGCAGTCACAATGCCAGCGAGTCAGCCACCAGGGTGTGATACCTGGCGGCCGTTGCTTAAATGGGGAGGGTGCAAAACCAATCAGCTTTCCGCTTCATCCAATTTTGCATATTACAATTATAAATCGTCCAAACGGACATGGCAAGGACACGATTTTGACATGCTCCTGTCAAGACCCTAATCCAGCATAAGGGCGTCTGAACCAAAGAGGTATACACTAAGTATCCCTGTAAGTTCCGTTATCCACCGTCTGGCCGTCCGCTCTCCATATCCGTAAATCTCTGCAATATTCTCGTATGTCATCCCATCCAGATAGAAATACTTAAAGGCCAGATACTTCTCATGCGTATTTTTCCGACACTCCTCATCCTCCAGGAGCTTCAGGCACTTGTCTATGTGGCCTATCATGACAATGCTCCGGAGCTTGCTCTTAAGAATGCTGTTGATAAAAATATCTTCCTCAGTGAACTCCTCCAGTTCTTCCCTGTTGTCCATATCAGAAAGCTCCGCCACGCCCTCCTCCACACTCTGACAAATTCTGTTATAATTCTCCATCAACTTCTTAGTATTCTGGAAAATCTTTGTGCGCTTATTTCTCTGTGTCTGTTTTTCATGCTCTTTGACCGCTTCCTTTGCGGCCAGCCTTGCCACTTCTTCCAGTGCTTCTGTCTGTTTCACCGGCATCACCTCCTCCCACGTCCAGGTGCGGACACGCCCAGCACCCGTACCGTATCCTGCCCTTGTTGTTGCGCTGGCCATCACACCCGTGACGCCCGTTGTCTATGTAGCACTGTCTCATAATACCGTATCACTCCCTTCGGCGGCTCCCGCAGCTCCGGAACCGGGCACAGGCTGGTGTACATGTAGGCCGGCGCCGTCCGAATGCGCTCCTTGATGGCCTCGTCGGCCTGGGCGGCCAGGGCCTTGCTACGGTCGATGCGGCTAACCTTGGACTGCTTACTGCCTTTCTTTCTCACGGGTACCTCCCTTCGTATCACAAATGTCAGTTTTGTGGCTTATACGGTTCTGGCAGCGGCATCCAGGCGATAACGCAAAAAACTTCATGTTGTCTGTTTATACCAATAGGAAATCCATTTACTATACAATTACCTGTTATCTTGCTTTCCTCTCCCGTGATACTAATACGTACTACTCCATCATCACAAGTAACTAAAACTCTCATTCCTTTTTCCGGCAGCCGCTCCTCCACCGGAATCCATACAGGTACATCATTCTGGTAAGCATCACACCAAATATTCCACTGCTCACTCGCACGTTTGAGCCTATCCAATAATACCGGGATTTCACACGGCTCCAGGCCAGTATCCTCATAGGCAGCTAATCTTATCATCGCATCACGAAATCTATCATGCCGTATGCTTACCTCTGTTTTTTCCTCATTAGTCCAATCTGTTAATCTCTCCATACCGTAGTTCCCTTCTTAAATCCTAATTTACAGGACTAAATCAACCTGTTTTGTTTCTCCTGCAATGCCACACCAATCGTCAACGGCACACACAAAACTATATCCATGCAGCCCATCCGACCATCCACAACCGCAAGGATACATATGATTAATTGATAAATCCAGCAACTCCTCTGGTATCTCTTTCAATAGGACTCCCCGACACATTCCTTTCCCCTGTGGTTTGTGTTCCAACTGGTAAAACTGTATGGTACGGTTGATAAATAACGTTTTTAACTCTGGTCCTCCATACACATCTCCAATCTCTGCTTCATAGAGAAATCGCTCAGATAAACCCGGGCTAACGTCTTTCCCAATGCGATACTGCATAATGTACTTTGTCGTTTCTTTTTCTCTGACAGTGACATCAATTTTGTCCACGTTCCAGTCAGCTTCTAATACTTCACGTATCGTCATACATTCTCTCTTTCTCAGTTTAGTCAGCAGCTAAATCCTAAATTTCTTAAATCATATATACGATTTTCTCTTTCCTGCGCTGTTAAATCAGAAATCATACTTTCCATCTCAATGATTTCCTCATCATTTTCACATTCAGAAAACCAATCCATAATAGTTTCCTGTACTTCCTGTTCACTTCTCATTCCCATACCTCCAAAATGCTAATTTTCCTTATAAGTCACAAAATCCTCGTACCCTTCCAGAATCTCCAGAAATAATTCTTCAAAAGGGATTAACCA
>PPYE01046776.1_pt1 | contig 26249 bp, 19 predicted proteins | sample 1559881 | NCBI WGS metagenome assembly PPYE01 (sample SAMN08240022, study PRJNA423297) | Human gut metagenome, whole genome shotgun sequencing project. | reverse complement strand
ATATAAAATGGATGAAATCAGTGAAGAGGAAGCGGCATCCGTTTGATATAGCAATTATTTAATATTCGTTATACTAGTACATTATCTACTATCACATAACTCTGTAATTACAATATCTTTTGACATAACATATAATGCTTAAAACATATTCCAAATTGTAACGGACAAAACAAAAGAATCTTCAGTTTTACTCTGGTTTTTCCTCGAAGCAGTACTCTTTGAAATTCGTAATCATTTTTCAACTCTCCCTATGCCCCCTTCATTTAAATTAACGCTGCGGTTCATGCTATATTGAATTCCTGTGTCACTCAGAATATTTTCATGAGATTCTTTTCCAGAAAACTTTTTTATATATAACTGCTTATTTCCTTTTCTGCTTTCTGATAAAAAGTGAGCGCAATATTTTTCCTGCACGACAAGTATTCTTATTTGAACAATATGGGATGGCACATATTTATAAGGGAATTGAATGCAATGAACTTCTGGTTTTACGTTATATATAAAAGTGGGGCAACCGGACTGCATAAACGATAAAATAAAAAAATGCTGAAAACAAGGCAATCCCAGAGAAATTTTTTCTTCGGTTGCCCCACTTTTTTTTGCCGAAAACTTGAATATTACAGTTATAAATAATATAATAAACTAAAGAATAGCGAAAATTCTGTTGTGAGAACAGCCCGATATAGAGGGCACTCATATTTTCTCTCAATTGTAATCCTGTCGAGAGCTTTCTTGTGAGAACAGCCCGATATAGAGGGCACTCATTCATTGTTTAAAGCATCTTCAAGAATGAATGGAAGTGAGAACAGCCCGATATAGAGGGCACTCATTTAGGACTTAATTATGCATAATAGTATTTGATTCTACAAGTCGTGAGAACAGCCCGATATAGAGGGCACTCATTAGTTAGATGTTTAGATTTTCACGAATTCGTTCACGCACCTGAGTGAGAACAGCCCGATATAGAGGGCACTCATTCTCTTCATCAAAGTTAGTTTTGTTGTTGTCTTGCATAGCTGTTTTCTCGTGAGAACAGCCCGATATAGAGGGCACTCATTCTCCATTATTTAATTACAGGACAATTCCTGCAGTTGTGAGAACAGCCCGATATAGAGGGCACTCATTTTAAAGTCAATTTTCCAATATTTGCATAAGAATTCTAACAAGTGAGAACAGCCCGATATGTAGGATGATTAAAAATCATCAGGACTTCGGCAAATAGTGTGTTATCAGACGACATATCATCAAAATTGCTAACTGTATTTTATTTTAACGAAGCTGCTTACCAGATTGTGCATACCAGAACCCACCGCAGATTATCAGTGACTCAACCGCACACTGTTGTTGCCTTGCTTGAGGGATAGCACACTTATTTTTATCAAGGTTCGGCATATGTCATGACCTTGATAAAAGAGTATTCTCATGACTTGATATAGTTTTGAGCTATCTATTAAGGGAGATTTCATTATGAATTCCAGTTAATATTACAGAAGCGTCCTCTCCGGAGAACAAGTACATATGCTCATGATTTGGAGATGTGAAGGTTTATAATTATTTTGAGTAAAGGAGAATCGTTATGTATATTTATTGGGAAGAACTCGGGAATGGTCATATGCGAAAAATCCCACCTAACGAAAGTTGAGGACTTTCCTGCAATTATGATGAATATGGCTATGAATGCTTGAATCTTAGAATCGGAGAAGAAGAACACTGTGTCTGTGAGAGTGAGTATTGCACAGACAGTTCTCCGAAACTTGATAGCGGCCATGTAGGAGAATACTTTACAGAAGTAGTAAAAACTGTTTTTGAGATTGTAATAAAGAATGCTCCAGAGTATCTCGATTTAGCAAAAATTCAGGAGCAGGTTATGGAACCTTTTTGGCAAGAATGGAAAGAACACGGATATGTTGATGATGAGTAAAGAATTTCGAGGATCCGTACGTGCCTAAAAAGTTTTTGCAAATAAAAGAGAATCCGAGGGGAACCTCAACCTTACATTCTCCTTCAAGATCCTCTTTTGACACATTTCATTTTTTCCTAACTACTATTTGTTTTCACGCAAATATTCAATGTGCTGATAATAATTAATTACACGCTCCTCTGCGTATTCTCTTGCATCCTCCTCACAATCTTGATAATAGTAGTCATCAAATTCTGCTCTGCCAGATTCATAATTTTCAAATTCCTTTGCGTAATTATAGGCTTCTCTAAACAGTCTTAAATTTTTTAAATCTTCAGGTACATTTTCTAACACTGAAACAACTGAATGCTGGTATGCGTGTTGTGCTTCATGACAACAACTATTAAGAATGTCATAAGGCGGATCGTTTTCCAAATGATCAAGATCTATACTGATGGTGTGTGTTCTATCGTTGTAGCAGGCCAGTGTATACTCATCAAGGTTCGTTGCGCCAACATTTAATTCATCAGGCAGTCCCATATAATCGGCCTCTATATTGGCTATTATCTGAAGAGCGTTTAATTTCGCTTGTGTTGTGAGATTCAGCCATTCTTCTTCCTGTAGCAGTAAAATGGTGTCCATATTATTACTTATTGTTTGAGACAGGTCAGGGTTATTGGCAGTAGCCCAAACAGAAACAGATGAATTCAAAATGTTATCCCCAAAAATTCCCTGCACACCAATAGTTAACATTATTACTAACAATGCTATTGTTATAATTGACTGAGCTGCCACACAACAGCGCTGGAGACGCCGCCTAATTATCTTACTTTTATTTCTAGGATTTTTAAACTTCCGTGTCATTAATAGCACAAAGCAGAGAACCACAGATACAGCTGCACAAACTAATATTATCGTTATCCAAATACCGACTGTTTTTATGTATGTAAGTACTGTATACAATCCCAAAGGTACTACAAGTGCTGCTGTCACTGTCCATCCTGTTCTCATACGGCGATTGAGAACAAATGCACACATTAAAACGGAAAATCCTATCATCATCCACAGTATGTTTTTCGATTCAGTAAGTGTTCTTCCCGGCAAACACCGGAAAAGCAAATTTTTATACCAGATCATCGTAATAACAATATATAGTACGCATTCAAGCAGATATACTCCGAGACTCATTGTACTTTTATCTTTCATCTGTATTTACCTCATTTTGCTCTGTAAAATCTAGTCATCATCTGTAAAACCAAAAAGCTCCTCAAATTTCGCTTCAAGTTCTTTCATTCGCTCATTATTTCTTAGATCAGACGTCCCATATGACTGTCGTATATTTGCTTTTTTTCGCTGTTGCTCACTTATTTTTCGTTCATATTTTTTGACTGGACTTCGAAGTTCATTAAGAAATTTTTTATGTGCGGTCATATATTATTCTCCTTCGATTATCTTAAGCAAGATGTGCGTTGTCTTGATTTGTTTGCCTTTAAATACTCCCGATATTCTTCGCTATTGAGCGTATCGTACCTTGGAATCTGAACTGGCTTTGTCCCGCTTTGCATAACAAATACCTTGCCAATAGGCGCATAAAGAACTTCATCATAGGGCAGGCACATACGCTTGCTTACAATTTCGCAGGACTTATCATCAAATCCACCTGGAAAATATACATAAACAGCACAGTTTTGGCGAATGATAGGTGCATCGTCCTTATAAATAGCTTCTAACTGCTGTTCGCTCTGAAGAAGCATAATGGCAGATAATCCTGCCGACCGAAACAAACTAATGTCATTTGCAAATCCCTGAATAGGCGCTGTACAGGCAAAGTCATCAAAAAAATACCGTACTTCACGTGGAAGTTCTCCATTCGGGCATGTGGCTGCATAACGCAGCAGCTGACGCTCCGTATCACGATAAAAAAGATTTGCATAGTAGGTCTGCGAAGGTTCAATTGCACTGGTAATAACAACAAGAGCTTCTCTGTTATTCGCAAAATGTTCTATGTCAAACTGTGGTTTTTCCTGCATCATCTTACGAATTGATTCCGGAAAAACTGTGCTTAATGCAGCTGCAAGAGTGTCACGGACACAAGATGCCGTACGATATGGCAAGCTATGCCATGCGGCGTATTCTCTCACGGCATAGCAGCCAGGTGCTGCTTTTTCAAGCTCCTCAAACATCCGGTCAAGAGGCGTCTCCACGGAGGAACCTTTTTCACAGGGCAGAAGCTGGTTAAAAAGCTTTAAAACATCTGCCATTCCTGGGGACTTATTGCCTTTTGCCATCATAAGGGCTGCAGTAATGAGGCTGGAATTAAGCGGTCTTGCTTTCGCCTGCCAGTAATCATCTGCTGTCTGTTTGATCGCTGCGTCCACAATAGCGGCCGACAGAGAATCAATGTCAGCGTAGCTTTCTATATTAAGGATGGGATCAAACGATACCGACGACTTGTCCGGATGATGAATGTTTAAAACATGAACCTTAAACCCCTTAGCCTCCAGGTAGTGCGCCATTGCATAAGCATCTGCTTCCTTTGCATAACTAAGAATCGGATTGCTATGTTCGCTTCGACTTACGCTCGGAAAAAGTGCACTGAATGATTTGCCGCATCCGCTTAGTCCGACTATCAACGCGTTGCCGTTTGGACGTGTTTTTCCGATATCACTGCCAGAAAGGATATAGTTCTGTCCGAGCACTATAGGATCTCTTTTCATTTGAATTCCTCCTCACACACGATCGACAATCGCATCACAAATACCAAATTTCACAGCTTCTTCTGCTGTAAACCAATGATCGCCACTAGCAACCAGTTTTTCGATTTCCTCAAGAGGTCGTTTTGTATCGTTTGCTAGCAGCTGATTTAAACGACGCTTAGTCTCCAAAATTGTCTCAGCAGTTCTGAGAATCTGAGATGCGGAACCAGAAATACCTCCTGAAGAAGCAGAAATCAATGGTTCATGGATCATCACACGGGCATTTTTTAAAATGTAACGATTCTTTCCTCCCGCCAAGAGAATAGCAGCCATTGAGGCGGCTAATTCTGTACAATAAATATCAATTGGTACATCCATGCCCTTTATCTGCTGATAAAGGAACAGTCCTGCTTCTACTTCTCCACCCGGAGAATTGATAACCAGCTTAACTCGTTCTCTATCGTCAGCACTCTCCAAAAATAGCAATTGTTTTACTATAAGCTCAACAGATGCAGAAGTGATTGCACCACTCAGAAATACTATTCTTTTATCCAGCAACACTGCATCAAGACTGAGACTTTGGATTCCAGAACTAGTCTTTTTTATCACATTCATTTGCACCACTCCTCCTTCTTATTTTGTTGTAAGGCGCATTCTTCTTTACCTACAAAGGCTTCCAGACGTGCAACACGTCTTGGTGTCGCAGGATGAGTGCGATACAGAGCCTCTGTAAGGGTCAGCTGACGATGAGATTCAGGCGCAGCATAGGTAAGAAAATGTGCAAGCTGAACGCCATATCCGAGCTGCGCCGAATAGCGGTCAGCCCGAAACTCGGATGCACGACTTGAGCAGCTCATCAGAACCCGGCAAATTAGCACAATGCTCTTTTGAAAAAAATTGAACATTCCTCTGACAAGCTTTGTCGTTCCCTGGAATGCTATCATTCCTAACCAGGAGCGGAAACAACTCAAAATAAAGAAAATCAAAAAGATAATCGCCACCGTGCTAAACGATATGACACTAAGCGCACCAACAAGCAGCATCACAGAAAAGAACACTGCCCGATTGAATTCGGGGTCTAAGGATTGTATATGACTGATCTCATGACCTAAAACGCTGATCAGAGTAATAGGATCTGTATTATCCAACGTACCACGGGTAATCGAAACACATTTGAAACCATATGCGGTAGCATTCATCTCATCATCTCCGGGGAGCAGATACAGTTTTAACCCGGAAATATTTGCACCGCTTATGGATTTGACATCATGAATAAGCTGTGTCTTAGCGGCTTCAATCCTGTTTCTCTGGTGCGCAGGAAGCTTCTTGCTACTTACTGCGCCATCCTTAAGAAGATCTAAATATCCCCCCAACGTTACATATGAAGAAATAACTCCAACTGCAGTGAATGCAATCCAAGAATTTTCAAACAGGCTGTAAATAGCAGCAAAGTCAATTGCCAGAACAAGAATAACTTTTAATATACCGAATAATCTAGACATTTAGATTCCTCCTAAAGCTGATAGCTGTATCAAAATGAAAACATCACCTTGTTTCCAGCATAATCGATAATACCTGTTCCGTCATACATAGTATTAATAAATTCTTTTCTAAAGCGGTACTCCTTTGTAGGGGCGTTTGCAATGGAAGTTTCCGTGCGGTTGGTTCCCAGAAGAATATCCCAGGCTGAGTTAGCTCTGAACCGCTTGTCGATGGTAACGGTAGATGAGTGCTTAACCACATCAATCTGACCGCAAAGATATTCAATACGACCACAACTCATCATATTGTCATGCCGGGTGTAAATACGTACGGGAAAGGTGTTCATTAAAATACTTCTATCGGCTTCTCCTAATGTAAAAGCATCGTTTGACATCATATGAACTTCGGAGCTTACTGGAATATTTTTAAGTATGTCAATAATAAATTTGCGGTCTTCGCCGTTCCCATCATCCAAAATAAGAACAACCGCATTTTTAAGATTTTGCCTCATATACGAGATTAACAGCTTAGAAAGCATCTCCTGCATAGGCTTGTCTGATGCGAAATCTCCAACCGGAAGATAGATTGCCGTATTCGGTGCCGGCTGCAGGTTGCCTAAAAATGGGCCGAAAAGGACGAGAAATGTCTCAAAATCCGCAGCAGCTCCACTGACCTCACTGTAACGTCCCATAAGATAACTGTAGTTTTCTTGACTCATCCTGCCTGTTTTGACAAGCTGTTTAAGTTTCCACTCTACTAACATTACACTTCCATATTGCTCAAGAGTATCGATTGTCAGAGCGGTCGAATCGCCTAAACGACGCTGTGTCTCCTTGACAAAGTCCAAATACGTCACAATTTTCATAGCCCTCGCACCATCAAATCCCAGATCTGACAACAAAGAACGCAGCCTGCTGATACTCTTAAGAGAGCTCACATCCAACAAATCACTGCACAGACTTACCTCGCCATTGAGTACGTTGACCACCCTGTATCGACCAAAACCCGTTTGCATAGCATTGTTGCTCTGCGTATTGTCAACAATGAACAAAATCTTACCCCGGTCATAGGAAGATGACACTATATTTTCCCCGACAATTTGACGAACCTTGGAATCGACGCCGCTGACAAGAAAGCGTACATCAGGAAATATTGCACCGTCTTGCCGAACAGAACCGATATACTGCAAATAGTTAACAGACATTAGAGTACCTCCTAACATTCTTCAAGTATAATTGATACCTTTTGCGGGTTGGCAGACATAATCTTTATGTATGCTTCTCCAGTTTTAAGCTCCGCAAAATCCGCTTCACTAACAAGGGGCTCAACTTCGCTCTTTACCATCAGATGGTCATATCTTGATAACGGCATAGTCGTGATGTTTTGTCGTTTCGACCCAAATAATGTCTGAAGTGTTGAAATCGTTGCAGAATCGCCGGGGCGGAATGAAAGTAATACCGGAAAGCCGGCAAGCCCTCCCCTGGCTATATGCTCATTAAAACCCGGCGCTAAACCATACAAACTTTCAATACTCTGTGTTGTGAGTAATATCTGTAATCCATACTCACGTCCCAGAGTAGCCGCCTGAAATAGTCCGAAATCTGCAGCCTTACCACCGTCACTGAGCTTATCCGCTTCGTCCATACACCAAAGCATCGGTTCCTTGATTGTTGACGAAAGACTCATCTTTTCGTCTTTTATCTTCTTGAGGAAGTAAATTGTGAAGGAGCGGCTTGATTCGGCTGTCGCAAGGTCGTGCAAGAGAAACAGATTGCGTCCATATCCAGGTGCGCCATGCAAATAGTCATAAATTGTATCTTGTCCTTTGGATTCGAATGCACCACCAAATTTTTCCAGTACCGAGTTGAAGAAAAACATTACATCAGTTGCTCTCCTCGTAGGAACGTACGTGTCCTTCTTACTCACGTCAAAACTAAAGTCCTTGCTCAGAAGAGAGTGGTTGCGTGGATGCTTGGATAAATAAACCAGCAGATTATTAACACTCATATTGCGTAATGCATTGACAAGATCCCAATTAGAAGTATTGTCAGAGCAGCAGTCTACGATAACACGGAGCACAGCAATGAATGTATTTCGCGCCGATTCAATCCAGGCGCGGTTGTTCTCTGCCCCTGCAAGCAAGTCTCCAAACAAAACCTCTGCAATTTGTTTCATCTCAGCCTCCTTATCATGGGCTTGACGAACCTCTTTGATCAAGCACCATTGAAATAAGTTCCGCGCCGGAACGCTGTTAGGATTACAGGCAATAACCTTGTCATCCTCCTGCATGAATGAGTCGAGAAATGTGCGCTTGGTTTCGAAAAAAACGCCCTTCATCTCTGGATTTGCAGTAAGAAGATGCCTTGCCGCAGGAACAGTGTAGGATTTGGATTTTCCAGTTCCTGTCACACCTACAGTCAATACGTTTACCGCTTCCAAAACAGGAATTTTAGCTTCCTTACCATTAGCTAATCTGGCAGAAATGCTCCCAACACCTTCACCCCAAGCAGGGGCTGTATTGGCCGTATTTAAAGAAATATCGTACAACATTTGAACCTCCTAATCCGTATCAACTGACACACCGCCGTCTCCGTCTCCTGCACCTGCGCCCCCAGCATCAGCATTCCCCGCATCACCTCCAAAATCAGCAGAGCAGTCATCAAATCCAGCATCAGAATTGACTCCCATATCGCTAAAAGCATTGACTGTATCTACAGCTTCTGGTACACCCGAAAAATCAGCCGGAGCATAGTCAGCATCCAGCCCGGGCATTTCTGCATCTATGCTGTCCATAAGGGCTGCGTATGATTCGCTATCCATTGATCCTCGGAGTCCATCTCCGGGATTTGGAGCGTCAAAGGTATCCGGCAAGGACGCAGCCTTATCATTCCAGGTGACTTGATCTGCATTTCCCTCATTTAAAAAGGAATGAAAAATCTGCTCCGTATGTCCATCGGGGTATATAACAGTGTCATTTACCGTAAAGATCAGAGGACGGTCACCGGGTTGACTGTTGACAACGGCTGTCTTTTCGGATTCGATTGCCGCGCCATTTTGCAAAGCAGTTCTTTCACCTTTCTCGACGGACAAAAAAGCGCCATGGTTAAGATCCCTGTGCTGGGCAACCACATTTGCTCTGGAGTTAACACCACCTAAACTGCTACCGTTGACGTGCCCCCTTTCGTCATCAGGAAGAAAGGCTTCCGTTCTGCTTGGCATATGGCTATGGTCACCCTTTTCCAACGAAAGAGGACCTTTATATGTAACATCACCGGTTTTGGCATCTACCGAACTATATTGGGAATTACGCATGTCGTTCACCTCCGTTCCATTATTTTTTGATTTCTGTGAGAATTTCCATCCCCGTCTGAGATGAAGCATCCAGCAACACTACCTTACGATTACAGGAAGCCGCTTTATCAGACGTTGGAATGCCGTATACATGCCACGGATCAGCAGAGCCGAGCCCGACCGCAACGATACGAGAAGGGTCTACACCGAGATCAACCAGCGTTTGCTTAACAGCCTCAGCTCGTGCCTGACTGAGTTCCATCGTATATGTGCTATTGGTGTCACCCGCCGTTGTGCCGCACAGAAGGATAGTAACATCATTGCCCTTCAAAAAGTCTGCAATTGGTTTAAGGACACTCTGCGCATCTTCCGGGTACAAATACTCGGCTTTGTCACCGATAAAGGTTACTTGCTCTTCCGTTAGAAAAACCGGATCGGTGAGGACATTCTCCGTGTCTTTGGAGTCCAGAACTTCCGGATTAAAACTGATTGGAGTATCTGCTGGAAGTTTTACAGGAGTGACCGCGGGATAAGAAATTCCTTCGTTCACCGGATTTGCGATAATGTCGTTGTAGGCAAATGTTCCGCTACCCGCTTCAACAATTCCGCCGTATATACGTTGAAGTGTGTTTCTCTGAGTGGAATTCAGCGTCTGCTGTGGAGCAGCAACGTCACCAAGCTGCTGAAAATATACTCTTATTCCAGTAAAGTTTGGGATTTCATCTTTTTCTTTAAGCAGTTCCACAATCATACTGGGGTCTGCAGAGATAAGGTTATTCTGAAAATTCAATACCCCAGAAGTAGAGAGTCCTGTCCCAATAACTACAATTGTTTTGCTGTCATAACCCTCGAGAGAGGACAAAGTACGTACTGCAAGATTTAATGCTGCCATATAGTCAACCTCAGGATCATCGGCAATGACACTCTGCATGCCTGCGATTAGGTTTGTAGTCTTAGCAAGGGCATCCATATCGAGTCTTTCTGTACTTGCATTTTTATATTTGTCCTCTATGTCAAATGAACTTGCAAAGACAACATCAGGGATACCATCAGCATTCACCAGAGAGATGAAACCATAGTTTCTGATTGTATCGTAGACGGTATCTTGAACCAATGGACTCTGCAAATTCAATCCTTGACTACAGGCAGTATTCGCCAGCACATAGCACACAGCCGCTTTCTCCGTAACTGTCTCATTATCGCTGGGGGCGCAACCGGTAAGACCTGTAATCATCGCAAAATTCAGGACACAAACAATAATCATAGAAATCCACTTTTTCATCTTCATATCCTCCTTAAATTGTGGGGTCGTTGGAAACCATTATTTTATCCTTCGATCCAGAGCCGATATACACCCCAGATGCTTCTGCTTTATCCAGAGCAGCCAACTCGCGGTCAAGCCGCTCCAAAATAGCCCCACAGGTTTCCTCGGACAACGCATTGATAGCAGTCGAATTCGCCAGATGCTCTTTCAAACGCTGCCGGACATAGTCTGCATAACTGAGTACCAATGCCCGCTGCATCTTCTTCATCTCTTCATACTTGCCGGTATCATCCTGAATTAAATGGTCGGCAAAATCCGGATCAGCATCATACTCGAATAAGATTGCCTCGATCCTACGAAGCTCATCGTGCTTTTCGGCAAGAAGTTCCTCCAGCTTTCGTTTGCGAAAGCTAAGTGGATCATACAGTAAATACGAAACAAAGAAGCTTCCAAGAGAAGTTACAAACGGAATAACAATTCCAACAAGAGCAAGGCTTAGAGCAGTTACATCAATACCGGTTGCGTCACTCTCCTGAACTACCTGAGAGGCAGAACCAATGAAGCTTGTTGCAGATTCAGACAGATTTGGAGCCATCTGATCCATAGTCATGAGACGGAGGACGATGTTTAATACACAGGCCATGACGCACACAACGAGAGCCATATATATTATAAACTTGTCCTTACTAATGCCTTGTTTTACCCGTCGAAATTGAATGCCAAGATACAGCGGAACGATGTCAAAGGCAAAAAGAAACCCTGCTACCTGCATTGCCAACAAGAACGGACTGTCGTAAGATATAAGCTTGAACAAATTCAAAAAACATGTGCCATCTATAATACCGCAAAGAAACATGACTAAATATGGAACAAACGCCTTATCCATGGGTGTATCAGCTTTGTATCTCTTACTTGTGTGAGAATTAAGATTGTTGTAAACAAACTCTCCTTTGTTGTTAATGGAAATAAAACTGTCACCATTACCTTTTTTCATGATCAAACCTCCTCATATTCCTTGTCCAACATCTTGCAGGTTCTTTCGTAATCTGCTTTCATGGATTCATACTCCTCTACACGGTCATCTCTGATCCGCCGAAGATCCTCACGACCAGCTTTCCGACAGATGATCAGACGGCGGAGCATATCGATATGGTCATAATGCTGTCGGCCGAGATCCGACAGGGCTTCTCTGGCAGTCCCGATGAGAATATCATCAAGCATATCCCAATTGGTCTCATCCACACTGCCGGCGAAGAGCTTATTGAGATGTTCCTCCAACCGAGGTATCATCACATCCTCTGCCAGCTTATGATATAGCCGGTATTCAACGGTTCTATAAGACTCGAAAGGTACTCTCAGGCGAAAATCATGGACAATCGTTCTGCTGTCATCTACAGCGTTAAACAACGCCTGACTTTTCTTCTTTCCGAACATTATGCTACCTCCTTTTCTTCTTTAGAGAAACTCTGGCTGAGCAGCTCCGCCTTCTGCATCAGCACCTTGTGAAGTTCCATGTAGACGGTTTCAGCTCGGGATATCACCTCGATAGAAGGAACCGCCGGCATCCTGGCATTTTCAGAGTGCTTAAGCAATGCCGAATTCCAGTACACATCTATCCGCTGAAGGAAGCGTTCTCCTACTCTTGAACAAGTCATTCTGGCAGAGTTGTTATCCTCGATAATCTTGTTTCGGAGAACAGAAAACTCAGCAATTTCGGAATCAAGTTGGCTTTGAAGCTTAATGACTCCATTTCGGAATGCTGCCAGTCTCTTAGATCTCTCGTTAGCACGCCTTGTTATCACCCGGGATTCGCTAAGTTTCTCTTCGCCATGTTTACGGAATGTATCAGGAGTCCCTTCATAGGAAAGAACATCTTTCAGATCCGTCTTGGCAGCTTCAAGCTGTGCCATAATATGCGTAATAGAATCCACCAAAACACCAAGACGAACGTACTCCTCTTTTTTCTCAATCTGAAGCTGCTCCCACATGCGTGAAGAAAATTCCTCATAAGAGCGAACCTCTCTATCGAGGTGAGGAGATCTCCAATGGCCGTCGCTGCATTCACGGGGAAGGCTCCTTGATCCATCAATACGGCCTCTAATTTTCAAGCCAATCCCCTCAAAAAAACCGACACCCTTGATTTTACCTTTACTGAGTTTAGAAATGCGGGATTTTCTTAACTGTTTATTTTCCATAGACTATACACCTCTTTCTTATGCTGCATGCTCATCATCATATCTGAAATAGATATATTCCGGCAGCTGAATGCCAACAGGCTGATTATGGATTATTTCCTTCTCAGAATACTCACGGATCACATACTCAACCTGTGCAGGAATACGTTCTAGAATCTTAGCAATCTTCACATTGTGGTTGTTTCCAATTTCATACAGCTCCTTGATGGTTATGCTGAAACCAATGCCATCAAGGCATCTTCCATACTTACGAAAAAAAACAGACACCGAACGTGAAAAATTCTTTGTATTGAACAGCCAGAGGCGATCCTTAGTGCCAACAGGCTGATAGTAAAACTTGTGTTTTCCAATTTCAGAAACACAAATAATACGGTCTTTGTTATCATGCTTCTTATTAATCTTCTTCATTATTTTTTTCCTCCTTACTCTACGATACTGGATATACAATCTTCAAACATCGGAATATGACCATTCATCAGCTGGTCAATTCCCCGCAAATCTTCAGCCGTTTTGCGGTCGCTGTCATCTGAACTCTACGCCCCAGCCACCAGGCGATACGTTCCCCGTACACACAGTAGTATAAATATTGTCAAAATATCCAGCTATCTCGTATAGCCAAAAAAAGTTACAAAAAAGAAGTTATCGTTTTTATGATAACTTCTTTTAGCTTAAATCATATTAAATTGGAATGCTGCATCCAACAATGGCATGTTTAGAACAAAAATATCATCAACAGAACTATGTCAGCACAATGCATTTTTCCTTTTTGAGTTATTCAAAATCATCTTCAGATATATAAGAATTTCTTTAAGCATTTTTTAACTTATCATCAAAAGAACCTGCTTTAATTAAACTCCTTTTGATCAGCCATAATCCCCCATGTCCAGAATCAGATTATTACGCCAATATTTTACTTAAAAATAAAATACCGTTAGTGCTTTCCACGATATACTTCCCAGCAATACGCTGTTTTCCATAACTCTAATAATTTTTGATTGTCCTCTATATCGGGCTGTTCTCACTGGTTCAGCTATTATTAATGCTACAAACAACCATGTGAAAGGTCTGAGTGCCCTCTATATCGGGCTGTTCTCACTGACAAAGGATGCAACAGTTTTGTCCAACGAGGAGGAATCCGCAATTCTGAGTGCCCTCTATATCGGGCTGTTCTCACGAGCGCATGCTCGCCATGCATGCAGTAAACTTTTAAAAAAAACTGAGTGCCCTCTATATCGGGCTGTTCTCACAACAGAATTTTCACTATTCTCTTATCAATTCTATTACTTATAATTGTTATATTCAAGTTTTCTTAGTAAAAAGTGGGGCAACCGAAGAAAATTTTTCTCTGGGAACGTCTTATTTTCAGTATTTTTTTAATTTTATCAGCTCCGTGGTCCGGTTGCCCCACTTTTTTACATATGATGTAAAACCGGAAGTCCTTTACATCCTATATCATGTATACTTAAATGGTTTATACTTTTCATTCTTCTCTATATAACACAATATCTTGTGGATTTCGTTTTTTATGATACGATCATATGTAATCCTTTGACCATTCACAGACAACTTTATATTCAGCTTTTGTTCCAATTCCCTTATAAATATACGTCGCCCTACATTATTCAGATAAACGCCATCTTCCTCTGTTGTCTCAAAATGCATATTGCTATGCAGCTGAAGGTTATGTATTACCGAAAATATGGCCCGATCCACTATCAGCGGCTTAAATATCTCAGCAATATCTAAATTCAACGATTCGCACCGATTATTCGAAGAATGTACAATTCCGATCCTTATATCTAATGCCGTCTTATAAATCTCGTTTGCAATTCTTCTGTAAAGAAATGTATTCCCAAAGCTGAGTAAAGCGTTTATTTCGTTTTTAGGAGGTCTTCGGGTTCTTTTTTCAAAGGTAAACTCCTCATTATCAATCATATCATCAAAAGTTTGCAAATACTGCTGTTTTGCCCTGGCTTCTATCATCATTAATTGGTTTATATCTTTTGCAGTCTTCATCTGACTCATGTAATCTGAAATAACCTCTATTGCTTTTTTCAATGATTCTTTTTTTGAATGCTTATAAAAATATCGAAGATTTTCCCTCTGGTTATGCAAGGATGCTATCTCTATTTTTATTGCCAACCCCAATCTTTCAGGCAGGTCATTGTATAAGGTTACCTGTTTCAGCAATACACTTGTCCGATTGTAATGCTCCTGCGAATGAAAACTTCCCAGAAAATTCCCATACTTATCAAACATGTTGACCGTTAATTTACGCTGATTAGCATACTCCAGAAATGACTTGCCAAAGATAATGTTTGCATAAATATTGATTGACGAGCAAGCTTCCACCGGAATAAAAATCTTCTGGTTTTCTCCTTCAAATAAAATCGAAAAATCCTTTCGATTTAATATTCCATCACTGATGATATGATAATCCTTTTCTATTTTTTGTATTGCAGAAGAATGCCAGGTCCCATAGTATTCGCATTTCTTTTTTCCCGCCTTTATGGCGGTAACTGCCTTTGCTGCTTTATCTTTTTTGAATTCGTATCCCAGAAAAGTTCGTGTAATTGCTGGATAAACTCCACTCTTTTTGGGGTTCATTTTAAGTCCTAACTTTGTCTCCAAGTAATGATTTGCATCTGCAAAAGCTTTCCTTGCCTCTTCCTCTGTGCTGCAATAAATATTGATATTGTCTGCGAAACGGCAAAAGCTATACTTAGATTCCATATATGCATCAAAATTCATCATATATACATTGCTGAAAACCGGGCTCAAAGGACTTCCTTGCACAAGCCCTAATGATATTCTTTCTTTTCTTCCGTCAATAACAATCCATGAATACAAATAATCGTGAATAAGCTTGCTCTCTGCTTCCTCGCCGATTTCTTCCCGCAGGATATGCTCTAGCCTTTGAAGATTAATATTTCCAAAAAAGTCCTTCACGTCTATTTCTGCCACAAATTTCTTACCGGATTCGATAAGTGCCGCTGCATATCGAACTGCTTCCTGAACACCTCGATCTGGTATATAGGCAAATGAATATTTTGAAACTTTCTCTTTGTACATGGTCATTACCTTGTTCTTCAAAACATCCTGAATGACCCGATCTGTGCATGTATATTTTGAAATCAGTCTTTTTTTACCTTTTTTAAAGACCATCTCCTCCAACAGCACCGCCGAAGGCTTATACTTTCCCTCTCTAAGGAGAGAAAGTATTTTCTCTTCGTTCAATTTCCAGTAATCTGCAAACTCGCTTACCAGGATTCCATCTATACCGCAATTGTTGGGTTTGGACAAAAGCCTATTAACTGACTTTTCGAAATTCTCCTTGCTAAAAATCACTGTGCTTCCTCACTATAAAATATTATCTTTACATCTTATGATGCCTATAGATTCTTTCCGTGTATACTTTACATTCTGAATTTCATAAATGCAGATACTATCATCTGCAGGCACTATAACCTTTTGCAGTTCGTGCTTTAATCTGTTTAACTTTCCTTCCGTAATCATACCTTCAAAAACGGAGTTTTGTACATGTGTCAGATATTTTCTGCAGATTTTCATCGTCTTCGCCACTCGTTTCTGAGCCACGTCATAGGTTACTATCACAAACATTTTTTAGTCCAGTTTAATTCCGGCAAACGGATTCCAGGTAATACGATTAGAATATGCTTCTTCCGGTTTCAACTTTTTTCCTTGGTTATTACCGTTCTTTTTCCAGCTGCCATTTTTGCTCTTATCGTGTTTTTTATCCCTATACGTTTTTTCTTCATCCGAATCCTGAGCTTTTTTAGAACGAATCATTACATCTTCCCCTTTATCATTTGCAGCTCTATTCGGAAAATACAAAATATCTCTCACAATCTCCAAATAAAGTCGGTTTTTTGCATCTGTCTTTCGTTCTCCCTCTTTAACCTTATATGTAAATCGGTCAGAACTTACCTCCTCCACCAGAAATGCCGCCCTATCTTTTGTTTCTTCTTCTCCTACCTTTTTTATATCTTTACCGATAACCGGTTTAATGACCACATTATGCCTGAGCAAAATATTTTGAAGGTGATTAAGCACATTCTTTCGATATTTCATATCATAAGTAAAGAAACGGTCAAAGACTTCTCCATATAATGATAAAATGCTGTCATTTCCCTGATAGTACTTAAAATGTTCAATCTTATTTCTCAGGTCAATAATATTACCATGCTCTTTAACTACTTCAAATAGCTCCAGCCCGGCATTATAAAGTTCATACTCCTTCTCTTCTAACATACTCGCCCATCGACCAAACGCCCGAACCTTTATGCCTCCCCCGCCGATTTTACACTCTGCTTTTAATTTTCCTTTTTTAGGCACATATACGGGAAGCCCATTTATATACATAGCTATAATTTGATACAAAACAGCATTCTCGATGGAAGTTTTATCATCTATACAAATTGTTTTATATGCATCTGGTTTTTTCGATTCATTCATCAGGCAGCTATAATGGAATCCAAGCTGAAAATACAACAGATCCCGCTCCCGTAAATAAGACCAGTTGATAAGTTGTCCCAAAAGCTCGTTAATCAGTTCTCCATATTCCGCCAGTTCACGCAATTCTACCCTGTTTTTCAATTTCTGATACTCTAAAATTTTTTGCTGTTCTTCCCATGAGACCTCATCTCCCTTATTTTTGATTTGAACAATCTGTTCTTTTTTCTCGTAAAATTCTCTGCACTCATCCTTACTTATTTTCTTAACCACTTTTTTCAGTACCAGATCCGGAGCATATAATTTTGCTTGAATAACGTTTCTGTTTACCTTGGGATTGGATGCATCGACATATAAATCGATTTTCCCCTCATCACTAAACGCCAACAAGGCGCTATAGTCCGATGGCATAGCACCATCCTCGAAGTCCACATATCCTTTCAGATACGACGCGTAAGCATCTTCATCCTTAAAATAATCCTTATAGTCTTTGGATATTCGAACCGACAGCAAAAGACAGCTCTCCAACACCCGAATCCATTTTTCTACTCTGTCCACATTTTCTGCAGAAAGATGCAATTGCCTTCCTCCTAAACAGGCTGCTCTTTTCTGTATATCGTTCACATACTGCAAATAGGAACGCATAGACCCTATCGTCAGATTCAGCATCCTTGCATTCATGAACTTTCCAACAATATACCACTTTTGCAGCTCCGGACTATTTTTGACCTCAGATATCAGGGTATCATATTTCCCTGAACTCCAATCCGGAAGAAAACTATCCTGATTTACATCAAATAGGTTCTTACTTGGCTTGAATACAAACTCTAATTCTTTCTTATTTTTTATATACGAAGCAAACGCCACCTTTAATGCTTCTCTTAACAGCATCCTATAATGCTGATAAATAGGTTCATTAAACATGCTGCTATTTGCATTTCTCACTTTCCTGTCTTTATTGTTTTGCTGACTGTATTCTGTCATAAAGGACTGGCATATATCAGCCAAGGATGCCTTTTTAGATATTTCCCAATATCTTTCCTTAAAATCCTCCACTGCTCTTATCTCTTTTTTATCTGCTCCTCTTAACTCTTTGACCGCATCCTCAAAAAGTTCTTTTGCACTGGAATCCTGCAAAAAAAGATTATAATAAACTTCTTTAAACAGATAATAACATGCGCTGTACCATTGATCCCGTATTGCCAGGTCATAGGCCGGCTCGTGCAATTTCAGCAATTTCAGCAATTGTTTCAGGAAGTCAGGAAATGATTTTCTGGGCAGAATTGTGTTATAGGAGGGAATTTGTGCGGCTCTGGAGCACTCTTTTCCGTATAATTCATCTAAAATCACCCTTAAATCCTTCTGCGTGTAAAACAGAGCCAGATTATTTGAATAAAACTTATTCTTTTCAACATCCAGACATATCCCTGCCTCTTTTTCAAACATATTTCCAAACAGCCTCGTGTTCCAACTGCCTTCATCAATAGCCGCTGTTTTAAAATGAAAGGTTTCATTTCGTGCCGCATAAATTGCACGCTTCAGATCATTCAAAAATTGCAGTTCGTAATTAGAATCTGAATATGCATTTTCAAACAAACTCTCGTCCCATGATGATCTGCCCCCAAAAAATTGCAGGATCGCAGATAATATTTCTCCTTTTTCTGTCGATTTTATATGCTTCGCTATTACCTTCTCATCCCATATCAGAAAGTCTGATTCTCTATCCGAAAGATTTTCCATCTTGCAGGTTGCTCTGGCCAGATTATTTACAGAAAAAGCCACACCAACCGCTATCTCTCTTTGTAAATCTTCCTGCGCTTTTACCATTTCATAGTCAAAAGACGAAATCCCTTTAAGTGTATGGGGGTTAATCTTCCCTAGCTTTTTAGCAGAAGCGTCATTCCATATATCGTCTAAAGCAAAGTGATATACTGCTTTTCCGAGCGCGATATATTTTATACTCAAAAGATTCAACACATCCTTCCACACCTTTTCAGACAGATACCCAATCTGAAGTTTGAACAGAGTTCCTACATTACATTTTTTCAGTATACGTTCCACCGCATTTTCCATATGATGAATCCAATACTGATTCATAGCCATATTCTCAAAAAAAAGCGTATGGTATCTCTCGTCTGCAGCTAATGCATTTGTAAAATGATAACAGGCAATATTATGACGTCTGATATCTGCTCTTAATTGTTCCAGACTATGCCCCTTCTCAACTTCGTCTATCTTATTGTTGTTCTGCTCAGCTTTTAACAAAGCTTCCGGAATTTCTACGAAATATACGTTTACTTTTTTTGCCGCCTCATGTCTCTCCCACACATTCAGTTCAGAAGAATCCTTAATATTTTCCGGCAGCGAGACCTCATCCCCTTTGATATACGAAGATGGTGCAGCAAAATATGTATCCAATAAGCGGCGCAGCTTTTTTAGGTACTCCATCCTGCTCTTCTCATCAATTTGCGCATATTCTGTTAAAAAAGCCTCCAAACCTGCCTTTTCAGTTTGTTTTGTCTTTGTATTTTTTCCGACATTCGATATTTCAGATAAACATAATCTATCTTCCTTTGGCTGTATAACCATGTTTTGATGTTCAATGGAACGAATTGCCATTGCCCCACTTGACGCTTTTTTTTCGGAATACATCTTGTCTGAACTCTTTCCGCCCGGATTCCACTTATTATAGTCCTTACGGATCAATGCCAGTAATCGTTTAATTTCCTGTTCATCATCTGCCGATATATTCTCTTTCCCTATATTTTTCAAAAAAACGGCTACGGCATTTCGTGAATCAAATATCTCCTCGTTATTGTTCAAAACAATCAGGCTTTTTCTTAATGTAAGCAGGACAAAATCCTCCAGCCTGCCTTTAAATCTGGATAATCTCTGAGCCTTCATATTAGATATTATCTGTTCATCTGAAAGAATTCTTTTGGGTCTCTCACTGAAGATAATTTTTCCTATTACAGAGTTCGCCTTTTTCGCATAATCTCCGCATATACTTCTCAATTCATAATTTGCCTTCTGAATCGTTTTCTGTGCCTCTCGCTTCCTGTTTTCAGTCTCTGATAAATAATCTTCCCACTCATATTCCGCAGGAGCTGTTCCCGCCTGTATCTGATTAAAAACATTATATAGAATTTTTGCGTCCCCAGATCTTTTTGCAAGATATTTATCCAAATCAATCCCTGAACCATCGGGTACTTTATAAACAACTCCCCCTACCCTGTTTTCCTTTACAGCAACCGCTGTCCTTCTCTGTTTTACTTTCGAGATTTTCATCCTGCTTTCCTCCGCCCTTATATATTTTTTACTCTCCTAGCGTCTTTATAGATTGAAAACAGCATTCCCTCCAATCATTACACAGTTTCAGATTGTATAAAGTTTCAATCAGGAAGTGGAATTCCGATCTCATTATCTTACTCTTCCAGTTTTCTCTCCACTGCGCACCTGCCTAGCCGCCTGTTTCTGCATACGCTCCATCTGGTCTTTAAGTTTGCTCTGTATAATACGAGATATGCTGTGATCTGGATCAAGTATCCTGATATTAGCGCCAAAACTTAAAAGTCTAAGTGCTAATTCCCTTCCATCCTGTTTCTGATAATATACCGTAAGATGATATACTCCTGATTCCGCATTGAATTCACAACATTTTTTCCATGGAGAGAACTCTGTCAGAATGCGATCTGCAATGTTTAATTTATCATCGAACTCAAGTTCAATCTTATCCATCTGCTGTTCTCTATATTCATCAAAATATGTTTTCAATTCGTTCGCGTCAAACCGCTTTCCAGTGTCTTCAATTGAAATGAATTGTGCTAAATTATAAACTTTTAACCCCTCTTTCCTTCTACAGGACAGGAAATATCCCTTGAAGCAATTATCCCGCTTTGAATATTCAACTAAAATTGGTTTGTAATTGCCCGATATAATATTTTTCTTAGTTGATACATATTTGATTTTTACTACATGACTCTCACGTATTGCGTCAAGAATCGGAACCAGAACAGTTCCTTCTTTCCACTCCTTCTTAGCCGAAAACTTGAATCTATCATAATAATTAGCTGCATCCATTGGAAATGGTTTCATATCAATCGCCCTCTCGGCCAGAAGCAATTTCATTGCCATTATCTCTTTTTCATTAAAAAAATAATGAATCTTCTCATCACTGATGATTGTTTTCAGCCAACGTACCTCAAGTTCAGATAGCGGTATGACATCTTTATATAAATCCACAAAAGAATTCGTTTCATATTTTGACTTATATCTCAGGCTGTTGCCACTCTTTTCTTCTAAAAGAAACCCTCCGTTCTTCAACATCTCACAAAAAACTTTTCCTTCTCCAAAAGATGACCATAGCACATCCGAACCGCACTCATCTCTATATTGGTATAGAATATCCTTACATAAGGTATTAATTTCTTCTTCCGTATAGCTATGTACGCCATTGCAGATTTCAGAGAAGATTGCTGCAAAAATATGGTAAACGACACTGAACACCTCATTAAACAATTTCTCATGAGCATTCGCTTTCACGCCCTCTCCCAATAGCTTAAGAAGTTTGCCGTCAATCCCCCATACTCTCTTTTGGTGATTTTCAGCTTCAATTATTTCGTCAATGTCTTTATCAATAACCTTCCCAACAATATGTTTTATATCCATCTCGATAGAAAAGCCTTCACCATCAAAACCCGAGCATGAAATTATACGTTCATAGAAGCTGCGGATAAATGGAATTACTTCATTAATATTAGCTGCAACAACTGTAAAATCTATATATCCCGCTTCATCATTTACGCATATTAAGCCGATTCGAGATTCTCTATATAACCTATTCAGAATATGATAATCCGTATCTTTATTGTAAGCTATCCGGATATGCAGTTCCCGGAAGATCGTATTTAGTTTCTCAACATTATCCTCCTGTTCTTTTCCTGTAGATACTCCCCAGGTATAATCCATGAGTAACTTCGACCTGCTTAAATTACGATCAATTTCAGCAGCAATTTCTGTATCATGATAATAATCAGACAACGTCCCCTTTACATAGTAGTCTTGATAATACTGTATCGACTCTATAAATTCCAATCTTAATGATGCACAGCTCTTTTTAAAAGGCTCATAATACATTAGGTATTCTCTTCCATTTACAGAGCTTATTCTCAATTCTATTGGATAACAAAGCAGCTTTGTTTCGACCTCATCGCGTTTATAAGAAATTAAACACCATTGCTCATCCTCAATAGCTGCCATCAAATCGATGGCATTGAAATCATTCAATGAATGCATATAATATTCATGCTTAATTCGTATAGGACTTACTTCTTTTATATTTAGGCGATCCAGAATGTAAGTTCCTATTTCTCCAAACAAAAATGTTTTTGAATAGAAATCCAAGGCATAACATAAATGCTCATTAAACTGACTGTTAACTGCTCGTCCGGCATCAATCAGATTCTTTACAGTTAAGCCGGAAAGATACCAATTTTTATTACCCGGCTTAACCGTTGTATAATTCTTCAGGGATTTTTTTAATATTTCTGTCATATTTTCCTTATCAAGTAATGATTTCACCGAATCAGGAATTGCAGTCATTATCAATGCAATCTGCTCATCGGAAAAAGGATGATTTACACCATTCTGATCACAACCGACAATGCCAATATTATTTAATCGCTGAAGCCTGTTATTCGCTGTTTTGTTATTAGACTCTCTATCAATTTCACTTATATCCTGTGCATTTTGGGCATAAAACCTACGTAACTCAGAAGTTTTCAATTTTATAGCAGATTCCTGAATAGTCTGCTTAAGTCTATTGACTTGTTCTTCTGAAAATCCTAATTCTCTGACCTTTTTAATCAGACCTTCTTCATCATTATAAAGACCTTCTATCTGTACTTCAATTTCCTTTCCCACATGCATTGACTTAACAGTTCTCGTCACATTTTTTTCCTGAATATTAAGTTTGCTTTCAAATCGTTTAGCAGCCTCTCCATACATATCTAAAGTATCTGTACCTTCCGATAATTGAAACAAGCTGTTTAGCGCTGCGATCGTATGAAAGAAATAATACAGATAATCCGTGCGCTTCGTACCACAGAAACGATACACTCTATGAAATGGATTGATTTCCATAGACTGAGAATCGCATGAAATGAAAGTTACATTTTCCCCGGCAGATGTAGCACTTTTCCTTACCTTATCCTCAGACCATTCCAAATAATCGCTCAAAAAATCATTCAGACGTTTTCTATCATTATTATACGTACTGAGTGAACCAGAAAAATCTGCTCTGTCTTTGAAGCCATATGTATAATAATCCCGCAGCATATTCTTGAAGCTGCTGTTAAACTTTAGTCCGGTAATATATTCCAAATGTGTCGCCATTCCGTTTCACCTCTTCCTACTGTTATGCCCGCCCAGTATTGAATACCGGGGCACTCTCATCTATCTTGTTAAGTTTACTTCCGTCTATTTTGCTAAACAACTCAAGAATTGCACCTGCAATTTCTGCATTGTATGTATAAGTATCTCGTTTAGAAATAATGCTCTGGTAACAGGATGCAGCCTCTTGTTCTGTCATAACATTCACATGCGCTGCTTTGTTTCTATATTTCTTTCGAATCTGCTCACACTTCCAGACAAAACAACCTTCTTGATTTGTGAAACGATCGCTGGTACTTTCTCCGATATAAAATGCTTCGTAAGGAATCTCCTTATAATAATCCAAAACTATTGTTGAGAGATATTCCGTCATACGCTTTCTCATCAATTCTGACTGTGCTAATTGATTTCGACGAATATTTGCTTTTGTTGAAAGCTTCCCTGTCTCACCGAATAAAAACGGCAGATTACCCATTGTAAAATGCTCTACTCGCTTTAATTTCCTGTCAGTGCTGCTCCAAAACTGATACCTTGGAATTGATAATAAAGCATCCGGCCAATTATCATAGATTTCATCTGCATTCTCATTGCAAGGCTCTCCGTAATTAACCACCATAAAATCAAGCAATCCATCAAAAAAAACTCTCTTCAGCTCCGCTTCCAGAGCAGCTGTACAACATATGCACACACCGGACCAGTCAAAATCTGGTGCAGTAATATCAGAACATCTACGCAATAAAACTGCCGAAGAAATCAGAGAAATCTGCGATGACTTCATAACATACTGCCATTTATCACCAAATAAAGCTGCCAGTTTCTTTCGCTCCTGCTCAATATCGTTATCACCCGATTTTACAAGTTTTTGATCGATATGTCCGGATGTTTTCTTGATAAACGCCCCTATCGCTTCATCATTGTCCTTATCTTGCGATTGGTTAAAAAGTTCTTTTTCTCTTTCCAGAAAACTGCTAAGCTCAGTTTTAACAAAATCAACAATAAATTCAACGTCTTTATGAACCGAATCAACACCATCAGAAATCCTTATCAACATTTTCCCTTGTATTTCCAGTTCACGTCCATTCGCTTCTGTGTCCCTTCGTAGCTTCTCAAAATCACAGAACTGTTTCTTTTTTCTAAGATTTTCAACCTGTTCTTTTAGCTTCCAGCCCTCATTCCAAACGCAATTTTCAAAAAACTCTCTTATATTATCTTCTTCAGAAAGATTTACCGGAGCTTCTGACAAATATATAAAATCCGACTCCTCTATAAAAGTATTTGCAAGTAATAAGCGAAGTGAAATCAAAAAAGCAAAAATCGTGGTATAATTTTCCGTAGCTGTTTTTAACAACCCATTGCCTATATTCGTAAGGAATTTTATATTATCTGCACCACAGATGTCTGTATCGCCATAAATACAAACTGTTCTATCTCCAACAAATCTGGAAATATATGGTTCTCTTCCTAAATACATTCTTGATTTATCAATATCCTTTGCACTTGGTCGTTGCGATAAAGCCTGAAGAGAATCGAAATATTTAAATTTATTTTCACAAGATCCAATTACCGAAATCTGCATATATGTCGATAATCTATTTTCGTATAAACTTATTGGTATATACTTCTGAAGATTTACAATATTTTCTATCAACTGCTTAAAGCTGATGATTATCGTTACACTTTCATCTTCCGATATTTTTCTCCGATATGAAATCCGCGGTTGATTTCCGGTCACTTTGCTAAATACATAGCCCAATTTTCTAGATGCGGCTTCATCCAGATTATTTGCCAGAATTTCCATATGTATAAAACCAATTCTATTATTTGTAAACAGTAAACGGATCTTTGGAATTGATAATACAATATTATCCCTATCAAGAATATAAGTAACGTTCCCATTTTGATGAAGCCCAATAATATTTCTAGCCGCGGATTCAAGCTTTATTCTTACCATTTTATAACGTTCATCTCTCAATAACGGAGAGCCCGCCATCTGATAGTTACGTTCAAATGGATTGATTTTAAAGCAATTCTGAAACCATATCCTAGAACCAAAATCCCCCTTTTCCCTGCAGATTTTAATATCCTTTTTCTCAAAAGCAACTCTATCTTCTGATAATTTATACTTTTGTTCCGAGTCGTACTGGAACGGAACCAACAAATTGTACTTCACAAACTGAAACATCCTGCTCCTCCTTTAAAATAATTTCTTTGATATCACCTAAACCTCATATCCCGCACCTCACATATTTTACTGAGTACTTTTATTGATATATCCTCATTCCGCACAACTTTAGCAATCACGTCAGTTAGTAGTATAACTTGTTTCCGTAGTTATTTTAGATTATGTTTTTATCTATCAATAACCTCAAAGTTTTACAAGATACACTCATATCTCACTTCTTCTGAATTTGTGAATATTTGTCAAAAATTGTATCCTCAAAGCAGATTATATATCAAATATACACATGTTTCAAGGCAGATTGGTCCTATGTCAAGATTTAGTACAAGTTAAAATGAGGTTTTCCTCATCTTAACCTGCCATCTGCAATTCGCCTTGT
>PPYE01432857.1_pt1 | contig 26255 bp, 18 predicted proteins | sample 1559881 | NCBI WGS metagenome assembly PPYE01 (sample SAMN08240022, study PRJNA423297) | Human gut metagenome, whole genome shotgun sequencing project. | reverse complement strand
ATGCCGGGACACAGGAGAAGACTGACGGAATCCTTGAGGTGCGGGTTGTTTCCGCTCTTCCGATTAAGGCTTTGAGCAACGTAAAGGTTTCGGTGTCCGGTGAGAATGATTATTCCAGGACCGAATCTCTGAGCGTGGGCGGAGAGGGTATTTCATCGGAGACCGCCCGTTTTGAGCAGATGCCGGCTGGAGAATATACCGTGGTGGTATCTGCCGGAAAGTTTGCGGATTACACCCAGAAGGTGGAGGTGCAGAAAGACCGGATCGCAAGAATCCAGGTGTATTCCGCGCAGGTACATACGGGCAGCGACGCCCATCCCGGCTGGATTATGCTCGGGGATGTCAATGGCGATAAGACGATTAATGATCAGGACAAACAGCAGGTGATTGATAACCTTCATGCTGGCGGATATGAAGCGGCAGCGGATCTGAACAGCGACAAGGCGGTAGATCTGATGGATCTGCAGTATCTGGTGCAGAGTCTCGGAGAGCATCAGCTCTCTACCGTGGAGAGTCTGCTGGATTCCGTTCCTGCTGCGGCAGTGGGGACTCATGTGGAAGGAGACCTGGATAATCTCATAAAAGACGGCGGAACCGTCACCATCCGTTCTGCTGCCGGCGGCGAGATTTCTGAGGCCAACCCGGTGGGCCTGGAATTTACCCTGGCGGGCGAAGAGGAGGAAGCACCGGTCATGGAGGGAATCACCATTCAGGCGCCGGTGGAGCAGGAGAACGGCGATGTGGTCAATAATATCGCCGAGGGAAATATCACCCTGACTTACGTGCGGGAAGACGGATCGGAAGGGGAGTATGAGATCCCTATCGCCACGGAAAATACGGGCGGTGAAGGTATGCCGAAACAGTCCGGAGCAGCAGCGGGAAGCGGCGCGAAGGCGTCGGCCAAAGAGAACATTGCCAGTGTCACAGCCCGGAACAGCCGCGCGAAAGCAGCGGTAAATGTCCTGCGGGCCTCTGATCTTGGCGGGGCCAAGGTGACAGTGGATGAAAACGGTTCTCTGAATATTAATTTCGGCACGCAGATTGCCGTTAAGAGAGTCAGCATCAGGATTACCGGAACCACAAAGAAAAATTCCAGCCTGATGGAAATTGCAAAAGTAGAATTTGTCAACGATATGGCAAGCCGTATCCCGGCGCCGGAACTGGACGTGCCGGAGATCCGGAGTGTGGACGCAGCCAATGAAGCGTTGACTGTATCCTGGAGCAGGGAGACGAATGTGACGGGATATGAGGTTTCTATCTCCGGTCCTGTAAAGGATCAGGAAAATGTAGAGGAACAGATCGTGCGCGTGGCGGATATCACCCATCGTATCACTTCCATCAATGGAAAGAAGCTGAAGAATTACGGCGAGTACACCATCAAGGTGCGTTCTGTAAACGGAGACTGGACCAGTCCGTGGTCCGATCCGGTAACAGGAATCCCTGCGCCGCAGAGTCTTCCAGCGCCTCCGGACAATGTGACGGCTGAGGGCGGTTATGCCGCTATAGCAGTTGCATGGAAGGCCATGGATGACGCCAACGGATACATGGTATATTACCGGAAGAAAGGGGAAGGACAGTTCCAGCCGGCGGTTGACGGTTTTGTGGAAAATAATGATGGAGCTGACAGGATTGAGAAGACGTCCTGTACTATCGTGGGTCTTGCCACAAACACAGAGTACGAAATCTATGTAAAGAGCTGGAATGAGCTTGGGTGGGGACAACCTTCTCTGACTGTGACTGCCTCCACCATGGAAAGCGTTCCTCCGGTTCTTCCTGCTTATCATCTGATCAACAATTCCAACGGTCCTGGGAAGCTGACCGCGCATATCAAAGATGCGACCATCGGCGGCGTCTATGGTGCAAAAATGGTCGGAAGTCCTCTGGATGAAGGAAAGAACAAGGGAGGTCTTGGACTGGTAGATGATAATTATGAGTCTTACTGGATTCTTGAAAACTGGGATGATGGCGCCTATAATACCGGGAGCCTGGCCAACGGCATGACAGTCACCCTGGATCAAGAATACGAGATGAGTTACTTCACTTTTGGCGCCGTGGACCAGAAGACCGGCATGAATCTGGTTAAGGTACGTTACTGGAACGATACTCATGGCTCAGAGGAGCAGAGCGTGCGGGCGCAGCTTCTTGAAAAACGGGACGCCAATAATAATAAATATTACATTGTACGGTTCAGCCATCCGATCACAGCCAACAAGATTCACATGCGCCTCGGAAGAGACTGGTGGGACATGTCGGCCATGAAAGTGGGAGAGATACATTTCCACCAATACGATGATCTGGAAAGAGATATCAATGACATTTATGCCGATGAAACGCATACCACATTGAAAGAAGCTGTGAAGGAAGAGACTATTGCCGATCTGGAAAAGAGACTGGAAGAGTCGGATGCGGCCACAGGAGAAAAGCATCCGCTGTACAGTGAACTGAAGCTTGACCTGCAGACGGCCAGAGCTTTATTGAATAATACTCTCAGTCCGGTATATAAAGTACATCCGGAGATCACGGCCAAGAAGGATGCGCATCTGGGATTTACCGGACTGAATGCATGGCAGCCGCTGGGCAAGACCGCCTATGCCGGAGAAAGCGTCCAGGTGATTGTGGGTCATCCGACCAAACAGAATGGAGAGCGTGCGGAACTGCAGCTGGTTGTGACCCAGCAGCACGCGGAATCTGCCAGTGTTTCCAAAACTGTGAATCTTACGGTGGGTAAAAATGAAATTACAATTCCGCAGCTTACCAGCAATAATTTTGAAAAAGGCGGGCAGCTTTATATCGTCTACACGGGAAACAATGACGCCGATAATTACGCGGTGCGTGTCAACGGCGGCAGTGATATTCCGGTTCTTGATCTGTATAAGAAGACCGGACAGGAGAGAACAGACGCCATAAAGAAATATGTAGAAGATCTGGAAGAGTATCAGAGTAAAATTTCCGAAAAGCATAACGAACGCCACAAGGCGGAAACCAGCAACTCTGTGGCTTATACATACGACGAGCAAAACTGTATTCTTAATGCCACCGATATTATGATGGACGAGATGATGTACTCCCTTCCTGCCACCCAGGTATGGAATTCCATCAAGGGAACAACCACTGACGAAAAAGCGAAAGCTCTTGATCAGGCGCTTCAAGCCATGGAAGATACCATGACGCTGTTCTATCAGCATAAAGGTCTGAGTAATGAGGCTGTAAAGGAGAAGGGAAATAATGCTCTTCCGTCACAGCATCTTAATATCCGGTACATGCGGATGTTTGCCGGTGCGTTTATGTATGCGGCAGGTAATCACATCGGCGTGGAATGGGGTTCGGCAACTCTGACAGGAGCAGAAAGCTGGGATGATTTTGGCTGGGGCATCGCCCATGAGATTGGCCACAATATCAATCAGAATAGTTACGCCATCGCGGAGATTACCAACAACTACTTTGCGCAGCTTCTGACGAAAGATGAAAAAGGAACCCGTTTTAATTACGAGGACGTTTACAAAAAGGTAACTTCCGGTACCGTCGGAAGGGCGTCCAGCGAGGCGGTACAGCTGGCTCTCTACTGGCAGCTGCATCTGGCTTATGATGACAACACGAATGACAGAGCTATCTATGATGATTACAACGATCAGTGGAATAATCTGTTCTTCGCGAGGGTGGATACCTACGCGAGAAATCCGGGCAAGGCGCCGGAGGGCACTCTGACCCTGGGAAATGACGCGGATCAGAATCTGATGCGCCTGGCATGCGCCGCGGCGGAGAAAAACATTCTGCCGTTTTTCGAGCGCTGGGGCATGACGCCGGATGAGACAACAAAGGCTTACGCCGCCCTTTACGGTGAGGCGGAGGAGAAGGCGCTCTACTATGTCAATGATGACGCCAGAGATTACAGAGTGAATCATCAGTCAGAGGAAGACAAGCTTTCTTTGACAGGACAAGAAGTGGCAGATGCAAAAGTAAACGCAACAGATAACAGAGCCACCGTCACGATCAATCCGAAAGCCGGCGTGAATACCGACGCGATCCTCGGCTATGAGATTATACGGACCATGACCAGCAATGGTCAGAAAGAATCCCGTCCGGTGGGATTCGTGGAGGCGAACGACGACGGAACGGCTTCCTTTGTCGATACGGTATCGACGATCAACAACCGTGTGATGCAGTATGAGGTGAAGGCCGTTGATAAGTTTTTAAATTACGCAGCGGTCACATCAGCGGGCTCCGTCAAGATTGAGACCGACGGACTTCTTGCCAAAGACGGCTGGACGGTGAAAACAAACATGGTTTCCGAAGCTGACGTGGAGATCGAGCATTCGGATGACGATCCGGACAGCGGCTATTATTCAGACCCGTCCAAGGCAGAGCATGAGAAGGTGCAGAGCATTGTGCGGATTATTGATAATAATATCTCCGGAGAAGATGCCGTTTATACCGGAAAGAAAAACGCGGATACCCCGCAGATCACCATTGATATGCACAAGTTGGAAGAAGTTACCGCAGTGAAATATATGGGTTCGGATATTGCGAAGCTGACCGTGGAAGTCAGCGGGGACGGTCAGAGCTGGACAACAGTGAAAGAGACCGAAGTCGCTGCTTCGAATGACAGCGCAGCAGGCGGCAGTGTGGCAGAAAGCAGCACGGATGCATATACGACCATCTGGTTTGACGCTGTGGAGGAATCCGAGAGAACGTCCTGGATCGGAACCTACGACGCCAGATATATCCGGCTGACCATGCCGGAGACGGAAAACGTCACCATCAATGAGATTGGAATCTGCGGTCCGAGCGGAGATAATCTGGAATTTATGACCACAGGGGACGGCAAGCCGGCGGTCGGCGTGCTGGCAGAGGATTATACTTACGGAGACGGTGAAAAAGATGTGATACCGGAAGGTTCCCTCGTATTTACCGGAACGTACAAGGGTAATCCGGCCTATAACGTTGTGATGCTCTACGACGAAGAAGGAAATATCATCGGTGCCAGTGACGGAGACGAGGAAGCTGGCACAGAACCGTCCGTGGAGGCGGAGCAGGTGATCTTTGCCGATGTGCCGGAGCATGGCAATCTGGGAGAGGTCTCCAACGGAACCTGGGTCTACTATGTGGAGCCTGGAAAATGGAAGGAAGAAGATGTGAAGGGACTCACCGTGCGGGGCGAGCTGTACCGCGTGGATAACGCTCTGACCCTGGAAGGCGAGCGGGTGGTCAGCGATACGCTGCCGCTTACTGTGCCGCAGGATCTTCCATCCATTACATTTACGGAAGAGAGGTAAATATGAGAAAGAAAATACAAAATCTGTTTGGTATATTTATCCTTCTTTTTGCTTTTTCTGCCTTTACAGTAAATGTACAGGCAGACACGTCGGCTGATCTGACGGTGAACGGCAATGAGGTGACTGTGGCGCTGCATCTTCCGGAAGGGAAGACAGAGACTATCACATCTCTTCGGCTGAAACTGTACGTTTCCGTAAAGAGCGGGGAGATGAAAGAACCGTCGTTTCGGTTTGCGGAAGGGCTGACCAGTGAAGTACAGGACGCTGCCGTCAGCCAGGGCGAAGAAGGAAACTACGTGGTGGATCTGATTTTGTCCGGCAAACAGAAGCAGGATATTTTCCAGGGAAGCGAAGACGCCGTCATCGGAACCCTCGTTCTGACGCCGGAAAACGGAAAAGATTTCATTGCTGAGGCAGGCATTTCCGGTGAAGATTCTGCGGAGACAGGAAATGAACAGCAGGACGGAGATGTCCAGCCGATCGTGCAGTACGTGGACAGCAGCGGCATTTCCATGGAAACCCTGACCCTCGATAACGCGGCGCCGGTTTCTGTGGAATATGTGCAGCAAAAACCGGCTCAGCCGGATAAAGGAGAAGAGCCGTCAACAACGCCGGATCAGGGACAGGATACGGGAGCAGCAGCCGTGACAAAGGTGACAGGCGTTTCTGCTGTTTATAAAAATATGTCAAAAACGATTGTTTCCTGGAAAGCTGCAGCTGGCGCAGACGGATATGAGATCTGGCGAAGCAAGAAGAAAAACGGAAACTACACGCTCAAAGAGCGGGTGAGCGCCCGCAGGAACAGCAAAAAAGTGAAGCATAAAGATGGCAAAATCTACTACTATAAGGTCCGTGCTTTTGTGACGGACGCGGCGGGCAGCAAAATATACGGAGAATTCTCAGGTCCTGCTCCTGCCGTGCCGGCAAGACCGAAGGTAAAAGCAGACGTGAATTATGACCGGGGCAGAGTGCTTCTTACATGGAAGAAGTCCGTCCGGGCGGATGGATACAAGATCTACCAATATAATTTCAGAACAAGAAAGTATAAGGCTGTCGCGAAGGTGAAAAAACAGACATTCTGGTCGAGAAGGATCAAAGCCGGTTCGTCGTATATGTTCCGTGTCCGTGCTTTTGAGAAGAAGAAAAACGGAAAGAAAATTTACGGTGCGTTCAGTGCGCCACAGACCGTAAGAATAAAGTAAGAAAAAAATCATGGTTTGCCGTTGACTTTTCTTGGTGTATTATGATAATCTAGTGATGGTTAGGATATACTAACCAGTGTGAAAGAATCATGGTTACTCCTTCTGCCTCACAGGAGCATACGGGGCAGAAGGGATCCGTGGGAAAGGATTTAGGTAAAATTATGGCATATTTAGAGATTGAAAAAGTAATCGGAAGAGAAATCATTGATTCCAGAGGCAATCCTACTGTGGAAGCAGAGGTCTGGCTGACTGACGGAACCATTGGAAGCGGAGCGGCGCCAAGTGGTGCGTCCACCGGTGAGTTCGAGGCACTGGAGCTTCGGGATGGAGATAAAGGACGTTTTGGAGGCAAAGGTGTATCCAAGGCGGTGGAAAATATTAACACAACGATCGCACAGGTGCTGAAAGGCATGGACGCCTCTGACATTTATGCGGTGGACAGCGCGATGATCAAAGCTGACGGCACGAAGGATAAGTCCAGTCTTGGAGCCAACGCGATTCTTGCCGTATCCATCGCTGCTGCACGCGCAGCAGCAAAGGCATTACATATTCCGCTGTACCGGTTCTTAGGCGGCGTCAACGCCAACCGTCTGCCGGTGCCGATGATGAACATTTTAAATGGCGGCGCTCATGCGGCCAACACTGTGGACGTACAGGAGTTCATGATCATGCCTGTGGGCGCTCCGACATTCGGCGAAGGTCTTCGCTGGTGTACGGAAGTGTTCCACGCGCTGGCTGCCATCTTAAAGAGCAAAGGGCTCGCCACATCTGTCGGTGACGAGGGCGGATTTGCGCCGGACCTGGGCAGCGACGAGGAGGCTATTGAGATCATCCTTGAAGCGGTGAGACAGGCGGGTTACAAGCCAGGAGAAGACTTCGTTCTTGCCATGGACGCCGCTTCCAGTGAGTGGAAAGGAAGCGCGAAGGGAGAATATATTCTTCCAAAGAGCGGCAAGAAGTTCACTTCTGCGGAGCTGATCGACCACTGGAAGGCTCTTGTGGAGAAATATCCGATCTATTCCATCGAGGATGGTCTTGATGAGGAAGACTGGGAAGGCTGGCAGCAGCTGACAAAAGAGCTGGGAGGAAAGGTTCAGCTGGTGGGAGACGACCTGTTTGTGACAAATACTGAGCGTCTTTCCAAAGGTATTGAGATGGGCTGCGGCAATTCCATCCTGATCAAGTTAAATCAGATCGGTTCTGTATCCGAGACACTGGAAGCTATCAAGATGGCCCATAATGCCGGATATACGGCGGTAACCTCTCACCGTTCCGGTGAGACGGAGGATACGACCATCGCAGACCTGGCGGTGGCACTCAATACCTGTCAGATCAAGACAGGCGCGCCGAGCCGCAGCGAGAGAGTGGCAAAATACAATCAGCTTCTGAGAATCGAGGAGGAACTGGGTGAGTCAGCGGTTTACCCGGGAAAAGCGGCGTTTCATATTCACCGCTAGTTCTGAAATGCAAGTTTTGAAATTTTTAAAAATTTCTCTTGCTTTTTAAAGCCGTTTCTGATAGTATAGACTCGTTGTAAGTCTGTTTGTGTGCTGTTTTTCAGGCAAATAGCATACGGGACTTAAGTATATACGCAAGGAGGTGCTATCATGGCAAGATGCGCTATTTGTGACAAAGGTGCTCATTTCGGTATCAAAGTGAGTCATTCTCATAGAAGATCTAACAAGATGTGGAAATCCAACATCAAGTCTGTAAAAGTGAAGGTAAACGGAGCTGCAAAGAAGATGTACGTTTGTACTTCCTGCTTAAGATCCGGCAAAGTAGAACGCGCGTAGTTTCTCCTTTACCGTATATGATGAATGCTTGACATATTGCATATAGCAAGTATACAGATGTGAGATTATGAGGGAATCGAACAGATTCCCTCTTTTTTCATGCCATTTCATGTGTGTTTTATGTGTTGTGAATTTTCAGCAGAAATGATCATGAAACAGAAGATATCCGATGACGGCGCCGGATAGCAGCAGAATGAATTTTATGGCGAAGCCGGAGAGAAAACAGCTCAAGAATAAACCCAGGGAGAAACACATAAGACCAAAACCGCAAACCTTTTTCATAGAATCTCCCTCAAATTGTTTTCTTCATTTTATGATATGCAAAAAAGGGGAAGCTGTGAGGATTTTTATAATAACAGAATGTATTTTAGAGTTTCTTTTTTTCATAAAAAAGGGTATACTATATCCAAAGATGCGCCCGGTGTACTGATGTATGTTGCCAGAAGAGGCGCGCATGAAAGAATCGGTGAGTAAAACGCGCGGATTTTTGGATTAATTATTATGGAGGTATTTTATATGAAAGGTCAGATGCAGACGGAATTAGGTCAGGTTGTAATAGATGAAGAAGTAATTGCAAAATATGCCGGCATGAACGCGCTGGAATGTTTTGGCATCGTAGGTATGGCCTCCGTCAACATGACGGACGGTCTCGTGAGACTTTTGAAGAGAGATAACCTCACAAAAGGGGTAAAGGTGAGACTGCAGGATAATAAGATTTATATTGATTTCCATATTATTGTGGTCTACGGCGTTTCCATCGCCACTGTGACGGAGAACCTCATTCAGAGTGTCAAGTACAGAGTGGAGAAGTTCACGGATATGACCGTGGAGAAGATTAATATATTTGTGGAGGGTGTCCGCATTGTCGACTGATCGCCGGCGGACGGTTCACATATACAGATTATTTGATGTGTATTAAGGAGGAAATGTTGTGGATATGCACACCATAGATGCAAAAGCTTTTCAGAAACTATTTTTAGCCGGTGCAAACCGCATTAATGAACAGAAAGAATATATCAATGAGTTAAATGTCTTCCCGGTTCCGGACGGTGACACGGGAACAAATATGTCCCTGACGATTCTGTCGGCGGCAAAAGAAGTGGAGAAGATTTCCAATCCTACGATCGCCAGTCTCTGCAAGGCCATCAGCGGAGGATCTCTGAGGGGCGCAAGAGGTAACTCGGGAGTCATCCTCTCTCAGCTTTTCCGCGGCTTTACCAAGTCTGTTTCCAAGGCGGACGGTCTTGGCAAAAAAGAGATCGCCGCAGGATTTAACCGTGCGGTGGAAACTGCTTATAAGGCGGTTATGAAACCGAAGGAAGGAACTATTTTAACCGTTGCCAGAGGAATGGCTGAAAGGGCAGCCGAATTAGCGGAAACCGATCTGGAACTGATTCCGTATTGCGAAGAAATCGTTTCTTTTGGATATGAGGTGTTGTCGAAGACTCCGGAGATGCTTCCGGTATTAAAAGAAGCCGGCGTGGTGGATTCCGGCGGACAGGGTCTCATGGAAGTGCTTCAGGGAGTGCTTGACGCTCTGACGGGAAAGGTAACGGAGATCGTGATTCCGGAAGGACCGGCAGTTTCCGTGCCGGTAACTCCTGCAAAGAGCGGAGATTATGTGCCGCCGGCAGACATTAAGTTCGGATACTGCACAGAGTTTATCATCATGCTCAACAAGCCGTTGTCATCAGAAGAAGAAAAGGAACTGAAAGAATATTTCCTTGGCATGGGTGATTCTCTGGTTCTGGTGGCAGATGAGGATATCTGTAAAGTACATGTTCACACCAATCACCCGGGTCAGGCATTTGAGAAAGCGCTTACTTACGGTCCTCTTTCTAATATGAAGGTGGATAACATGCGTCTGGAGCATGAGGAGAAACTCATCAAGGATGCGGAGAAAGTTGCCGCCCGCCAGCGGGAGGAAGAGGCTCTTGCCGAGGAGGAAGCAAAGAAAGAGCCGCCGAAAAAGATTGGTTTTATCGCTGTTTCCATCGGTGACGGCCTCAGTGAGATCTTCAAGGATTTGGGCGTCGATTACCTTATAGAGGGAGGACAGACCATGAATCCTAGCACGGAGGATATGCTGGAAGCCATCGATCACGTCAATGCGGAGAATATTTTCATTCTTCCTAATAATAAAAATATCGTGCTGGCAGCGGAGCAGGCAGCGAAGCTGACGGCAGAGAAGAACATCATCGTACTGCCGACTAAGACGATTCCGCAGGGGATTGCTGCTATGGTCGGTTATATGCCGGAAGTTGATGTGGAAGAGAATAAGGACGGTATGACAGAGTGCTACCAGAACATCATGAGCGGACAGGTGACCTATGCGGTGCGGGATACGACTATCAACGGAAAGACCATCCGCAACGGAGATATCATGGGAATTGATGACGAAGGAATCCGTGCAGTGGGCACTGACGTGGCGCAGACTACGCTGGATCTGTTGTCTCAGATGGTGGACGCGGATTCTGAGCTGATTTCCTTATATTATGGAGAGAATGTCACTGGCGAGCAGGCGGAAGAGCTTGCAGCGAAGGTGGAAGAAATGTTCCCGGATGTGGAAATTGAGACAAACTTTGGCGGACAGCCAATTTATTATTACATGGTATCGGTGGAATAAGATACAACGAATATCACGGAAGGGAAAGCTGACACGGGATGCCGGCTTTCCCTTTTTTTGGCAGACAGCATTCGGTATTATTTGACAAAAGAAAATGAGGAGAAGATCATGGGAGTTTCTGTGAGAAACATTAAAGGAATCGGTGAGAAGACAGAAAAACTTTTGAAACGGCTGCACATTGAGACGGTCGAGGATCTGGTGCATCATTATCCGAGATGCTATATGGCATACCCGGAACCCATTTTTGTCAATGAGGTAAAAACCGGGGTGCGGTGTTCCATTTTCGCTGAAATTGCTTCGCCGGTACATTTGAAAGCGGCCGGACGGCTGAAATTATGCACCTGTCTGGTTGCCGATGAGAGCGGACAGATATTTTTGCGATGGTTTAATATGCCGTATCTTCGCAACACATTAAAGCAGGGGCAAAAGTATGTGTTTACCGGGACACCGGTCTATAAGAACGGCCGGGTGATGCTGGAACAGCCGGAATATTGCACGGAAGCAAAATACAGAGAGGTGATGGAGACTTTTCAGCCGGTCTACCCTCTGACAGCCGGTCTGTCCAATAAAATTTTGCGCAAGGCGCAGGCTGCGGCCTTTGAAATGTACCGGGCGGAGGAGTTTCTTCCGGAAAATGTACAGAAGTATTATTCGTTGCTGGATGAGGACCGGGCGCTTAGAGAGATACATTTTCCGACGGGGTCCGAAACGCTGATCGAGGCGAGACGCCGGATTATCTTTGATGAATTTTTCCGCTTTTTCAGCGCTCTGGAATTGCTGCAGGAAAAAGAGCATAAGACGCTGAACCATTACGTCATCACCATGGGGGATGAGGTGAAGGAGTTCATCGCATCGCTCCCCTATGCGCTGACAGGCGCGCAGAAGGAGACGCTTGAGGATATCCGCAGAGACATGGCGGGAACCAGCGCCATGAACCGGCTGATCCAGGGAGACGTTGGTTCCGGTAAGACCATCGTGGCCATGACGGCTCTCTACGCCGTAGTGAAAAATGGGTACCAGGGCGCGCTCATGGCGCCCACAGAGGTACTGGCGTTACAGCATTATGAATCCTTCCGGAAGATGCTGGAGCCCCGCGGCGTGCGCGTCGGTCTTCTGATCGGTTCTCAGAAGGCGGCGGAGAAAAGAAAGAGCAAACAGCTCTGCGAGAGCGGAGAGGTGGATATTGTCATCGGAACTCATGCCATCATTCAGGAAGATGTGTTGTTTAAGAATCTGGCGTTGACAGTGACTGACGAGCAGCACCGTTTCGGTGTGAAGCAGAGGGATGCGCTCATGCACAAGGGGATGGAGCCCCATGTGCTGGTCATGAGCGCCACGCCGATTCCAAGAACCCTCGCCATGATCCTGTACCGGGATCTGGATATCAGCGTCATGAACGAGCTGCCGGCGTCGAGACTGCCCATCAAAAACTGTGTGGTGAAGCAGAACGCCCGTCCGGCGGCTTGGAACTTCATCCAGAAGCAGGTGGCTCTCGGGCGTCAGGCCTATGTCATCTGCCCGATGATTGAGGAGAGCGAGACTCTCGATGTGGAAAATGTCACTTCCTACGCGGGTATGCTGGCGCAGGCGCTGTCTCCGTCCATCCGTGTGGAGGCGCTCAACGGCAAAATGAGCCCGGCTGAGAAAAACGAGATCATGGAACAGTTTTCTGAGGGAAATATACAGGTTCTTGTCTCCACCACCGTGGTGGAGGTCGGTATCGACGTGCCGAACGCGACGGTGATGATCATTGAAAATGCGGAGCGGTTCGGTCTTGCCCAGCTTCATCAGCTCCGGGGGCGTGTCGGCCGCGGCAAAGAACAGTCCTACTGTATTTTTATCTCCGGCTCAGAACAGCAGGAGGCGCTGGAACGCCTGTCGGTGGTTGGAAAGTCCAACGACGGTTTCCACATCGCCAACGAAGACCTGAAGCTCCGGGGACCGGGCGAGTTCTTCGGCACCCGCCAGAGCGGCACCATGAACTTTGCGCTGGGAGACATTTACGAAAACGCGGATATTTTAAAAACTGCGGCGGAAGCCGTCGACTTTTTGAAAAAGTCAGGGTATAATTTTAGAAAAATACATCAGTATTCTCTGGAAGAGGATTTGAATTACGCGAGAAATCTGTGAGTGGTCCATTGGGAAAACTGCCCGGACACAGAGAGATTCTAAAAAGAGAAAACAGGGAGACACAGTTATGAAGAGAAATGCACTTTTGGATTATAACAGGCTGCCGATGGAAAAAGCCTTTAATGTAAGAGAGCTGGGCGGATATGCCGCCAGAAAGGGCTCGGTGACAAAATATCATCAGTTTCTGAGAACAGATAATCTTACCAATATCACCGAGGAGGATAAGAATTTCCTTCTGGGATATGGAGTCCGGGCGGTCATCGATCTGCGCGGCAGAGAGGAGACGCTCATTTATCCGAATCCTTTCCGGGAGCATCCGGATGTGACCTATATCAATCTGCCGTTCATCACGGACACGGTACTTGACATGCGTGCGGTGAAAGAGGAAGGCTTTAAGCCGGAACAGTTCTATATTAATCTGGTGGAATACAAGGATATGGCGGCGCAGATTTTCCGGTTCATTCTTGCCCATGAGGACGGCTGTGTGCTGTTTCATTGTCAGGCGGGAAAAGACCGTACAGGAATTCTCGCTATGCTGCTTCTGGGAATTGCCGGAGTATCCAGGGAGGATATCATTGCAAATTACCAGGTCTCCCATACATATTTAAGAGACCATGTGGAACTTCGAATCCATGACGGCCTGGAAGAACTGGAATATTCCAGACCTCAGTGGATTGCCGCCGCCTACGATCATGTAATGACTGAATATGGAAGCTTCAGAAATTATCTGTTATCCGCGGGCCTCAAGAAAAAAGAGATCCGCAAGATTCGCAGGAAGCTGGTGCTTTAGTATACATTTATTGCAAATCATCCGACAGAGAGGAAAGTATAGTGCGGCTCCTTTAGAAAATACGGTGGATTGGCGGCAGAAAATACGGTGGATTGGCGGCTGTTTTTCTTGACAAAAGTGAAGGATATTATAAAATAAAGGTAATGCTTAAACAATTGGCACAATTATGAAAAAACAGATGGGAAGAAGAAAACGATGAGAGTAATAGCCGGCACGGCAAGACATTTGAAGTTAAAGACTATAGAAGGAATAAATACCAGACCGACAACCGACCGCATTAAAGAGACCCTTTTTAATATGCTTTCCTACGATGTGGAAGGCAGCCGCTTTCTGGATTTGTTCAGCGGAAGCGGAGCCATTGGCATTGAGGCGTTGAGCCGGGGGGCAAGGGCGGCTGTTTTTGTGGAGAATAACCGGAAGGCTGCCCGGTGTATCCGGGAGAATCTGGAACACACCCATCTGGCAGAACGTGCTGTGCTGATGGAAGAAAATGTCATGTATGCGCTGAAGCGTCTCGACAAAAAGGGAGAAGCGTTTTCGTTCATTTTTATGGACCCGCCTTATGGGAAGCTTCTGGAAAAAGAGGTTTTGCTTTTTCTTGAGAAGTCATCTTTGTGTGATTCGGAGACAAGGATCATAGTGGAAGCGGATTTGGAAACAGATTTTTCTTACCTGGAAGAGACGGATTTTCATATTATAAAGCAGAAAAAATATAAGACAAATCAGCACATTTTTATCGGAAAATAATTTCCGTGCATTTTATTACAGGAAGAGAAAGGTAAGAAAAATTATGGCAACAGCAGTTTATCCGGGAAGTTTTGACCCTATCACCTATGGACATCTGGATATTATCCGCAGAGCGTCGGAAGTATTTGATAAGGTGGTCGTTGGAGTGCTGAAGAATCAGACGAAGACGCCTCTGTTTGATTTTGAGGAAAGGGTAGATATGATTCGGGAGGTGGTAAAGGATTATCCCAATGTGGAGGTGGTATCCTTCCAGGGGCTTTTGATTGAATTTACCAAAAAAATGCATGCGGACGTGATCGTCCGCGGAATCCGCGCCGTCTCCGATTTTGAATATGAACTGATGATGGCGCAGACCAACAAACAGCTGCATCCCGACGTGGAGACGATGTTTTTTGCAACCAGCGCAAAATATTCTTTCCTTAGCTCCAGTACAGTGAGAGAGCTGGCGATGTTTGATGGCGATATTTCTCCGTTCGTACCGAATTATGTGAGGGAAAAGGTTTACGAGAAGATCGGCGAGCACAGGAGTACGGAAGTCGGCGGTAAATAAGAGACACATTTGGATCGACAGAATCATAAAATATATAGAAGGAAACCGGATTATGTGGTCCGGCAGCCGGGACAGACAGATGACCTGGAATGTACCGGGAAAGGGATTCAGGAGGAGAGCATATGAATATAGATCAGTTGATTGATGAAATTGAAGTATATATTGATAACTGCAAAACCACTGGCGTTTTAAGCGGAGGCAGTATGATAAAGGTAAACAGAGAAGAACTGCTTGCCATGCTGGATGAACTGCGGACACAGCTTCCGAGAGAGCTGGCGGAGAGCCGCCAGATCATACAGACACGAGAATCTATCATTGCCGATGCGAGAGCTAAAGCAGAAAGGATCGTGCAGGATGCTGCCAAGGAAGCCGGAGTCATGATCGATGACAACGAGATCGTTGCCCTCGCCAACATGCGGGCGGAGGAACTCGTCAGCAACGCCGAGACGGAAGCCGGTGATATCATCAGTCATGCCAGGGAAACATCCCGGACTCTGCAGACCGGCGCTCTCCAGTATACACAGAATATGTTAAGCGGCCTTGAATACATGTATAACAGCATCATTGAGCAGGAAAAGCAGTATTTTGACTCGGTACTGGCCAAGCTGAAAGAAGAACATAAACAGATTCTGGAGGATAAACATGAAATAGACCTCCAGCTGGGAAGCGGTGCCAGAAGCGCACGGAGTAAGGAAGACTTCGAGGCGAAAGATGACGGCGGAGCCCAGGCTTAAAGCCGGTGCAGCGCCGCAGACCTCCATGCTTGGAAGGATGAGTTCAGAGAAATGACAGCATTTGTTCCGACAAGATGATGAGCTCAGAAAAGTGACAGCATATGTTCCGTCAAGAGGAAGAGTCCGGCGGACAGCAGAGCACATTTCACTTTGATCAGGAGATAACGGCTCATGGAAAAGGGACAGCTGATGGTGGCGCTGTGAACCTGCGCCATAGTACATAGTCCTCCCAATGAGACAACGGCGGCCATGACGGCGCCCCGGACTATCCCGGACAGGGCCGACATTCGTGACAGCCAGCCAATGCCGGTGGTGATTTCCAGGTTGGAAAGCGTTATCTCCGTGACGGTATGCCGGAGCATCGGTTCATGGAGAGTGATGCCGAACAGAATGGAAAAAAGCATCATATAGATGCCGATGGTAAATATGATTTCCAGAGAAGACAGCCACACATCCCTAAGCGTGGATGGGGAGGCTGTCTTTACATTTTTATACGGTACGTGGCGGGGTGCCTGTTGGGCGGGATGGTGTTGGTTTGCGTGGGGCGCTCGTTCACCGGGGTAATATTTGCTTGTGTGGTGGCCTGCCCGGCTGACCAGCAGGATTCCAAAGCACAAGAGAAGCGGCAGATAAAGACTCAGCACAAACAGATACCAGTCCGCGTCGGTATATCCGGTGAGCGGCCGGACATATCCGATGAGAAACATGGGACTTACAAAAGAGCAGAGAGGCAGAAGCCCATCTGCAGCCCGCTTGGAAAGGATGCCTTTTTCATAAAAGTACCGTACAAAAATCGCGCCTACGGGAAAACCGGAGGATAAACCCAGAAGAAGAACTGTGAGACAGACGGCTGCATGACTGTGACCTGGCAGCGCCCGGCAGGCGGCACGGTAAAAGAGCTGCGGCACATCATAATATATCCACAGTTTGGACAGGATAATAAACGGCAGCAAAACCGGCAGGACGGAAAATGCCCAGGAAGACAGGCCGGATTTCGCATAATCAAGGACAAGAGAAGAATGGGTCAGAAGAAAAAAGAAAGATATGATACATGCAATCTGGCAGATTTTAAGAAGAAAAGATGTTTTCATGGCGTCTTCCTGTGGCAGCTTTGTGTATGTATATGCAGCCGGAGCAGGGAATATGAGAAGATTACCTTGACGGGAACACTTTAATGCGGTAAACTGATACCGGTATATAAAGTTTTGATGATTTTATACCTGATTACATCAATAGATGAAATTAATAAACTTTCCTGTTTATATTTATAAAAGGAATAAAAAAGAAAAGGAGAAACCTATGAGCAGAGAGATTCCATACAAGATTTATCTGGAAGAAAACGAGATGCCGAAACAGTGGTATAATGTCCGTGCGGACATGAAAAAGAAACCGGCTCCCCTGTTAAATCCAGCGACCGGCAAACCGATGACGGCTGAAGAGCTGGAACCGGTATTCTGTGAAGAGCTGGTACAGCAGGAATTGGATGATACCACACCATATATCGACATTCCGCAGGAGATTCAGGATTTTTATAAAATGTATCGTCCGGCTCCGCTTGTTCGGGCATACTGTCTGGAAAAGAAACTGGATACACCGGCTAAGATTTATTATAAATTTGAAGGAAACAATACAAGCGGAAGCCACAAGCTCAACTCTGCCATTGCCCAGGCATACTATGCAAAGAAACAGGGCTTAAAAGGCGTGACCACAGAGACAGGCGCCGGCCAGTGGGGTACAGCCCTTTCCATGGCGTGTGCCTACCTGGATCTGGACTGCAAGGTCTACATGGTAAAGGTATCCTATGAGCAGAAGCCGTTCCGAAGAGAAGTGATGCGCACCTACGGCGCCAGCGTTACCCCGTCTCCGTCTACCACAACAGAAGTCGGAAAGAAGATACTGGAAGCACATCCGGGAACGACAGGAAGCCTCGGCTGCGCCATTTCCGAAGCCGTTGAGGTGGCAACTACTAACGAAGGGTATCGCTACGTACTGGGTAGTGTGTTAAATCAGGTACTGCTGCATCAGTCCATTATCGGTCTGGAAACCAAAACTGCCATGGACAAATACGGCATTAAGCCGGATATGATTATCGGCTGCGCCGGCGGCGGTTCCAATCTGGGAGGTTTGATTTCTCCATTCATGGGCGAGCAGCTCCGCGGAGAAGCTGACTATCAGTTCATTGCCGTAGAACCGGCATCCTGTCCTAGCTTCACACGAGGCAGGTACATGTATGACTTCTGTGATACTGGTATGATCTGTCCTTTGGCAAAAATGTACACATTGGGAAGCGGTTTCATCCCGTCCGCCAACCATGCCGGAGGTCTCCGTTTCCACGGCATGAGTTCCACCCTGTCCGAGCTTTACGACCAGGGTCTTATGGAAGCCCGCGCCGTAGAACAGACGGAAGTTTTTGCGGCGGCTGAACAGTTTGCCCGTATCGAAGGAATCCTCCCGGCGCCGGAGAGCAGTCACGCCATCAAGGTAGCCATAGACGAAGCTGTGAAATGCAAAGAAACCGGCGAAGAGAAGACCATCCTTTTCGGACTGACCGGTACAGGATATTTTGATATGGTGGCCTACCAGAAATTCAACGACGGTGAGATGAGCGATTACATCCCGACCGATGAGGAGCTTGAAGCAGGCTTCGCAGGAATTCCTAAGATTCCGGGAATCCAGTAGAAATATTAATTAGCATTTATTTTTTGAAAAGCAAATAAATAAGCCTTTTTTGGAAACTCATTCTCCGGGTTTGTGACAAAGCTGTGACAAATCCGGAGAAATTTTATCATAGACTTTATTTTTTTGCTGAGAATTCAGACAGGAGGTGGGACGATAATGTTTGATTTAATGGAAATAATATTTCCTGTGATGTTCATACTGATTGTTGCGATGATTATATTCACCTTTGCAAAGGGGATTCAGACCTGGCATGACGATAATAACTCTCCGCGTTTAACCGTACCGGCAAAGATCGTCACAAAACGCCAGAATACCACGCATCACAATCACCCAAATGCAGGAGATGCGTCAGGTGCGCATGGATATCATACAACTATCAATACTACATACTATGTTACCTTTCAGGTGGAAAACGGGGACAAGATGGAGATGTCTGTACCTGGTTCAGAGTACGGGATGTTTGCTGAAGGAGACGAGGGCGAACTGTCATTCCAGGGTACCAGATATCTGTCATTTTACAAGAAAGTTTGAGGAAAGCATAAAGTGATAAAAAGGTTCGATAAAATTGAGGGCAGATACATAGAAAAAATATATGGACAGGACAGATTTGGATATTCCCAATCTGATAATGAGGATTTATATGATTTGATCACGTGGGCAGAGCAGGGAGGATACCGGGGCTCTGAATTGTTGTTCTATGATTTTCATACCGGAAATGTATATAAACCTTTTGATAAGAAAAGAAATGTTGTTTATGGTGCGCCTGTATATGTGGAGAAATATCTATATTTTTTACAGGGTGATTACGACAGTAAAAAAGTGACTTTGTACAGGTATATGCCGGAGAAAATTCTGGAAAAGGTTGTCCAGTTAAATATAGAAGAAGTGGATTTATATAATTTAATGATTATCGGCAACCCTCTTTACATTATCAGTCAGGAAGCAGGGGAATGTTTTCAGTGTTACTACCCGGATAAAATTTCATTCCCGCTAAAAGAACAGCAGTCAGTTATTTTAATAGAGGACGGAAAAGTTTATATAGAGGAATGGGTAGAAGAAGGATGGGATGCTGAAACTGATCGTGCAACGGATCAGTATAAATACTACAATAGAATTATTATAAAAGATTTTGCGGGCAATACGATTTCGGAAGAACTGGGATGCTTAAATCAGTCGGCAGACGGAGATTGGTGGATTTCATAAAATATAATAATGATCACGCCTTTCAAAGGTCGATTGGTCTTGTTTACGAGATTCTCAAGGATAAAAGAAAATAGCCGCCACTACTGCCAATAGCGACGGCTGAATTTAGTTTAGCTACAAACTATTGAGGGTAGGCCGCTTCTGTGGCTTCCCTTTTTCTATCCTCAATATAGCATAGAAGCGAGAAAAGTGCAAGAAATATGTTGAGATTTTGAATCGATATTAAGGAGAAGAGTTGTTTATCAATTTGATTAATAATTTTTGTTCACATTCAACAGCGGTAACATTAGATACTTACACTCATCTGACAGAGGAGCAAAAGAAAAAGCGAGAGAAAAGCGGGAGGCAGCGATCCAAAAGATAAGAATATCCTGAGAGTCTGTGACAATCCTGTGACAAATTCCTGAATAAAGACGCTATAAGACGGCACAAGACGAATCTTATATAATAGGAAGAGCTTGATTTTATGCCAGGATAGCACAGGACGGCACAAGATAAAAACATTTGAATCAAGAAAAATTACTTGACAAAGAAAAACCACCTGTGTATAATACCAAGAGTATGAGTACGAAAGGTTGCTGATATTATGACTATTAATATATCGGAAATCTTGGCCAATCCATCTGTGGTCCGAGAGTTTACAGTGGAGCCTTCCTTTGATACATTGAAGTTGAAGCGCGGCAGCTATCCGGTCAGCCGGAAAGCGCCTTTTGTTTTGACCGTATCCAAAGAGGAGGAGAAGCTTCACATCACCGGAGAGACGGAGATTCATATTCTGATTCCCTGTGACCGGTGTCTCGACGAAGTGGATACAGCCTTTCCTATTCGGATTGACTGCCGCTGGAATCCTGATGAGGAAACAGATGGCGCGGAAGACGTAGATGAAATTACTTTCATGGACGGATGTATACTGGATGTAGACAAGCTTATCTCTGATGAGATTGTGGTTGCACTCCCTACAAAGGTTCTGTGTAAAGAAGATTGCAAAGGATTGTGCAGTGTCTGTGGTACCAATCTGAATCACGGCACATGTGACTGTGACCGCCGTGTGGCGGATCCGCGTATGGCAGCAATTCAGGATATCTTTCGAAGCTTTAATCAAGAGTAAAAAGGGTATACGTTCATACGTCTGCAATGATATTGTACAAGAGGAGGTGTGACCATGTCAATTTGTCCAAAGAATAAATCTTCCAAAGGAAGAAGAGACCGCCGTAGAGCAAACTGGAAAATGTCTGCGCCTACATTGGTAAAATGCAGCAAATGTGGAGCATTAACAATGCCACACAGAGTATGTAAAGCATGCGGCAGCTATAACAAAAAAGAAATTATTTCTGCTAACTAATCGCATTAGAGCGCATGAATAAGCCATATTTTAGATTCAGAGTTATGAATGTGTTATGAATTTAGCCCATTTTTAGCCCAATTGAGGGACATGATTTTAGATTTAGGATGGTGGCTACATGGGGATAGTTTGATGACTATCCTCTTTTTTTATGTCTAAAAACATTTATTTCCTTTTACTTTATAAATTCATAAAAAATATTGAAAAATCTTTCTATATGTTCAATTTCTTATTCTGTGTTTATAATAAGATCATGATATGAAAATAGTTCATACATTCTTTTTACCAGACATAATTTTAAGATAAAAGGAGGAGATATTATGTTTGTAGATCCTATTGCAGTTCAGTATCCAGAGGCGTTGGAGAAAGAACGGTTTGTTATTGCAACTTATTATTGTGCAACCCCTAGGGACACTAATAGTTTGAAATTTGCTGTGGCGCTTGGTATTGAGCAGAGCTGTGGAACATGGGTTAAAGTTCCTGGTGAAACACCGGAAGTCAGAGAAAGAAGTATTGCCAGAGTAGTTGGAATTTACGAGACACCTTCTTATTCTTGCGGAATGCCGGCCGATGTGGATAAGAGACATTTTATAATCCGGATTGCTTTCCCGGCAGCAAATTTCGGTCCATCCTTTGCTATGTTACTGAGTACTGTTATTGGAAATATTTCCAGTTCAGGAGAGGTTAAGCTGCTTGATTTGGAATTCCCGGATTCTTATTTAAAAGAATTTAAAGGACCTAAATTTGGAATTGGGGGACTGCGGGATTTACTGGGCGTTCATGACAGGCCACTTCTTAATAATATGATCAAACCATGTACAGGCCTTGATCCGAAAATGACAGCAAAGCTTGCGTATGAGGCTGCTGTAGGTGGTGTTGATATTATAAAGGACGATGAGCTGGTTGCAAATCCTCCGCATTGCCCGCTTGAAGAACGCGTAAAGGCGGTTATGCCTGCAATAAAACAAGCAGATAAAGAAAAAGGCGAGAAAACATTATATGCATTTAATATTACAGACAGAACAGAAAATCTGAAAAAGAATGCGATTACAGTTATGGAAAACGGTGGAAACTGCCTTCTTCTTAACTATAATTCTGTTGGTCTTGACGCCTGCCGCATGATTGCAGAAGATCCGGATATTGATATTCCGATTCTGGCACATTCCGATTATACAGGAGCTGTTTATGAGTCTCCATGGTCCGGAGTAAGCCTTAATCTGATTGGAGCTGTTTTCCCGAGAATGGCGGGTATGGATATGGTTATTGCTTTGTCCCCATATGGTAAATTCCCAATGATGGAGGATGCATTTATTAATGCCGGATATAAGATGATTCAGCCTCTCGGACATATTAAGCCAATTATGCCGATGCCAGGTGGAGGAACAACACAGGGACATATCCAGGATCTTATTGAGAAATTTGGTACAGATGTCATGATAGCTGCTGGAGGAGCTATTCATGGACATCCGATGGGAGCAATTGCCGGTGCAAAAGCATTCCGCCAGGGTATTGATGCTGTAATGTCAGGAAAAACCTTAAGACAGGCATCAGAGGAATATGCAGAACTGAAAGCGGCTGTTGATGCATGGGGAATCTATGGTGAAGACCAGGGTAAGATTTTTGATTTGAAAGGTTAATATTTCGACTGCAATCCAGAATATCTGATATGTACATAGGATAATTTATCAGAGTGGATGATATTTTGCAGAAGGGAACTGTCATGACAGCATACGGGACCCTTCTGCTTTTTTTTAGGATTTTTTACTTAAAAATACAGCTTGTAGAAAAAAATCATAAAAATATATGAATTTTTTACTGAAAAAAGTTTCATTATTGTGCTTTTTGACGATGCATTCTATTATTTTCGTATAAAGGGGTGGCAAAAACAATAATATTCATTTCAGACAAACTGTACGATAAGGAGGGGTTGAGAAATGGAAAAAAAGTATGTAGTTGGCGTTGACTGTGGTACTACAAGCAGCAAAACAGTTATTTTTGATTTTAAAGGAAATCAAATTGGTGCAGGACAAGTATTGAATCCGCTTACATATCCAAGTGCAGGCCGTGTGGAGTGCGATGGTCCGGCGATGATTGAAACATTGTATGAGACAACGAGATTAGCGATTCAGAATGCGGGTATTGATCCGCAGGAGATTGCATCCATCAGCTGCTGTATGTTCAGATGTACAGCGATGACAAGGGATAAGGATGGGGGATTTACTTATCCGATTATCATCTGGCAGGATTTGCGGGGCGTTGAGATGATACCGGAAATGGAAGATATGCTGCAGAAAGCTGGAATATCAAAAGAGGAATTCTACGATATCTGTGGTATGCCTCTGGCAGGAACTTATCCTTTATCAAAAATACTTTGGGTAAAAAAACATTATCCGGAAGCTTACGAAAATGCGACAAGAATTCATACGATGATGGGATTAATGAACAAAGCTTATGGAGCGGACGATTATTATGATGATTTGATTGACAGTCCGTGGCTGCAGTTAAATGGAGAAGATTTTGAATATAATGATAAACTGATTAATGCATTTGGTATTGATAAGGAGAAACTGGCACCGTATAGAAAAACTGGAGAAATCATTGGTGAAGTCACACCGGAGGTCGCTTATAAAACCGGTCTGGCGGTAGGAACACCAATCGTTATGGGTGGCGGTGATCAGCAGATTGCCTGCCTGGGTGTAGGATGTACAAAAGAAGGAATCGGATATGCTTGCGGAGGAACCGCCGGAATTACTGCTGGTAAATCTTATAAAATGTTGAGAGATCCGGAAAGAAAATGCTATGTTCTTGGAACACCGGATGGTTCTTATGTTATGGAAGGACAATCCAATTCAGCGGCGAGTGCATTCAAATGGTTTAAAGATGTGATTGGACATGGAGAGTCGATGGCGGCGCAGCATGCACATCTTAATGTATACGATGTTCTCACTTCGGCGGCTACTTACAGTAAACCTGGTTCCAATGGTGTTTTCTTCTTACCATATATGCAGGGAGCGAATGTTCCGAATTATGATCTGAATGCGAGAGGAACGTACATTGGAATGACGCTGGCCACAACAAGAGAAGATGTTATCCGGGCGACAATGGAAGGTATTACCTTTGATTTGAAAGATATGCTGGATGCCATGCTTGAAGCGAATGTTCCGGAATTTGATACGGTGAGAATCACGGGAGGAATCGCTGTATCGGATGTTTGGAATCAGATGCAGGCGGATATCTATGGATGGAATGTGGAAACGGTGGCAGTGAGTGAGGCAACTGCATTGGGATGCGCACTTTGTGCTGCTGTGGGAGCAGGAATTTATTCTTCTTATCAGGAAGCGGTAGATAACATGGTTCAGGTAACCAAACGTTATATCCCGAATTCTAAAAACCATGAGATCTATAAAGATGCATATAAGGTATGGAAACAGATTTTCCAGGATCTGCATCAGAATGCAAATGCTGCAATTGCTGCTTTCCAGGATAAATACAGAGATTTTTAAAGAAAAGAGCAGGCTGCCTTGCAGCATTTAAGAAAAAGTTGATTGTAATTTTGGGGCAGATGCGTATGCATCTGCCTCTGATTTTTCGAATTGAAATATATAGATGGTGGAGGTAAATAATTATGTATGATGTTGTTGTGATTGGGGCCGGGGTAACCGGTACATGTATTGCAAGAGAATTGTCAAGATATGACATTGATCTCTGTGTAATGGAAAAAGGGGACGATGTTGCTTCAGGTACATCGAAAGCAAATAGTGGAGTAATTCACGCAGGATTTGACTGTAAGCCGGGAACGTTGATGGCAAAACTGAATGTCAGAGGAAATGAACTGATATATAAGTATTCAAAAGAGCTGGATTTCCCTACTAAAAACAACGGTTCTCTTGTTGTTTGTACTGTGGAGGCAGAGAGGGGGAAATTGGATGTCCTTCTTGAACAGGCACACAAAAATGGGGTTCCGAAATGCCGTATTGTTGAAAGAGAAGAATTACTGGAGATGGAACCGAATCTGACACCAAATGCAGTTGCAGCCTTATATGCAGAAACCGGTGGAGTTATTTGTCCGTTTAATCTGGCCATTGCCATGGGAGAAAATGCAGCAGTTAACGGGTGTGAATTTAAATTTGAGACAGAAGTTGAAAATATTGAGAAAAAAGATGGATATTTTAATATAATAACCAATGAAGGAGTCTTCCAGTCCAAAGCTGTCGTTAATGCAGCAGGTGTTTATGCGGATAAGATTCATAATTTAGTCAGTGAAAACAAAATCAAAATCATCGCCCGAAAGGGAGAGTACCTTTTAATGGATAAAGAACTTGGAAATTATTTTACCAAAACAGTATTCACGCTTCCTGGTAAAATGGGAAAAGGAGTTCTGACAGCTCCGACGATCCATGGTAATCTTTATGTGGGACCGACGGCTAATGATGTGGAAGATAAAGAAGGTACGAATACAACGCAGGAGATTATTGACGAGCTGGTGTATAAAGCTCAGCACAGTCATCTGACGAAAGATGTTCTTCCAATGAATAAAGTAATCACCTCTTTTGCCGGACTCCGTGCACACTGGGAGAATCATGAATTTATCGTGGAAGAAGTGGCTGACGCACCGGGATTTTTCGATGCGGCAGGTATAGAATCTCCTGGTCTTACCAGTTCCCCTGCCATTGCGGAAATGCTGGTTGGTATTATGGAAGATAAATATCATTTCAAAGAAAAAGAAAATTTCATAGCGACCAGAAAAGGAGTTGTTCATATGGAAGATCTTTCTCTGGAAGAAAAGAATGAAATGATCAAAAAGAATCCTCAGTATGGTAATATTGTATGCCGCTGCGAAATGGTTACAGAAGGAGAGATCGTGGACGCCATTAACCGCCCAATCGGAGCAAGGTCCATGGACGGAATCAAACGAAGGACAAGAGCGGGTATGGGACGCTGCCAGGCTGGCTTCTGTACTCCAAGAACGATGGAAATTCTTTCAAGAGAGCTTGGTATTCCTATGACAGAAATCACTAAGAAAGGAAAAGGTTCTAATTTGTTAGTGGGGAAAATCAAAGAGGATTAGTGAGAGTGTATCGAAAAAGAAATGATATGCCACACGATAATTGAAAGAAAGTGAGGAATAATGCTATGAAATCATATGATGTCATAATTGTCGGCGGAGGCCCGGCAGGTCTTGCTGC
>PPYE01617435.1_pt1 | contig 26264 bp, 30 predicted proteins | sample 1559881 | NCBI WGS metagenome assembly PPYE01 (sample SAMN08240022, study PRJNA423297) | Human gut metagenome, whole genome shotgun sequencing project. | reverse complement strand
ATTGGCTAGTGGTTCCCACTACCAAGCCCACAACGGACTTTCACCGTCAAGTTGTTGCCCATGCTGGGCACACACAAAAGGGGTTATACACTAATATTTAGTGTATAACCCCTTAATTTAAACTATTTTGGAGGCGCCACCCAGATTTGAACTGGGGAATAAAGGTTTTGCAGACCTCTGCCTTACCACTTGGCTATGGCGCCTTATATTTATTAGTATATATAATACTCTTCAAAATGTCTAGACTTTTTTATATTTTAAAGTATAAGAAGCTATAAATTCAGCTCCTTATACTTTATAAATGCTAAAACATGTCTACTTATTTTTTATAGCTTCTATATAATAAATTTCCGAATTATCAATAGTAGTTCTAGTACTTAAGTATTTATTTATTATTCTAACATTATCTTCTACAGGTAATAGTAAATCTTCTTTAACTAAATCACTTTTAGAATGCACATGGTTTATTTCATTTCTGCTTTGAGAATGAGCTATTATAACTTTTCCATTTTCATTTAATAATTTATATAAATGTTCAAATAATTTTTCTTTATCTTTAAAATGAGGGTATGCTGAATATATAAATATATAATCATATCTACCTTCATTAAAATTCATAATATCAGATACTACAAACTTAACATTTTCTTTCTTATATTTTTCTCTTGCTACTTCTATCATATTTTCTGAGATATCAACAGCAACCAATTTTGATGGCGACTTTTCTAACAAATAACTAATTAATATACCTGTTCCTGTTCCTATATCAAGAATTTTTGAGCCTTTCTCTATATCCGATAGTTGAAGTATTTTTCTTATTTTTTTATCATCATGATGACACATTTCATCCCATTTATAAGCTAAGCTATTAAAAAATTCTCTATTATTCATTTATCACAGCTTCTCCTTTTTTCACATGCTCTACAGCCTTTAATACTACTGGTATTAATATGAGCTGAATAATTATTCCTGGTATTGCTTTAATAAAAGTTGTAGTCAAAAATGCTGTAAATACAAAAACATTTCCACCTACTGTTAATAAAATATAATTTGCCACTCCAGATACTATTCTTCCAACAACCATAGCTACAATTAATGATATAAATATATTATACTTTTTATCTTTATATAATAGTCCTGTAACTATTCCATATGTTGCAAGCTCAAATGCCATAGAAACTCCTGTTGGGAATATAGCTGGCATTCCTAAAAGTACTGAATTAACAAAAGGTAATAATATTCCTAAAATCAAACCATACTTTTTTCCTAATATTACCCCACATAATAAAACTGGAATATGCATAGGTAAAAATATTTGTCCTGGCAAACTAGTTACATGAAAAACATAAGGTATAACTATACCTATTGCAAGAAACAATGCGGCCCATACCAAATCCTTTGTTTTTTCATTCATAAAAACTCCCCCCAATATTATATTTCTATTTTCCATAAATTGTTTAATAACAAAATTGTATCATTTTTAATTTTTTCCAACAACCTAGTTATACCTATATTATTTTTATTTTTCTCCTTAATTTCTATTATATTTTTTAAAATAACTACTTCTAATACAATCTGCTACAATCATTTTAACATTTCAGCCACTCATAGCTATATTCAAAGATATAAAAAGAAAGAGCTGTCAAATTAACCGCTCTTTCAATATAAATATTTAATTATTTCTTGATGCTGGTAAATATGGTATTATTCTTTCAGCAAAACTTGGCATTGTCATAGTTTGAAGATATACTCTACCTGGTCCAGTTAAAGTCGTTAAAAACAATCCTTCTCCCCCAAATAATATATTTTTAAATCCCTTTACCATTTTAGCATCATATTTAACACTTCTTTCATAAGCTGCTATATTTCCTGTATCTACTATTAATTTTTCTCCTGGTGCTAAATCTTTTGCAACTACACTACCATCAATTTCAAGAAATACTTTACCTTTTCCTCTTACTTCTTGCATTATAAAGCCTTCTCCACCAAAGAATCCTCCTTTTACACTTCTATTAGTTGTAAGTGATAGATTAACACCTGGCTCTGCACATAAAAATGCACTTTTTTGACATACATATTCTCTTCCATCAGCTAAATCTAGCACTATTATTTCACCCGGAAATGATGAAGATATTGTTATTTCTCCCGGATAGTGTTTCGCTGTATATGTTGCCATAAATATTGAATCCCCAGACATCATACGCCCTAAACCTTTAAATAATCCACCTTTCATATTCGTATTCATTTCTATATTTTCCGTCATCCAAGTCATTCCACCAGATTGTGTGTAAATACTTTCCCCTTGATTCAATCTTATTGTTACAGCAGGTAAATTTCCTCCAAAAATATTATATTCCATTTTATTTTCCTCCATTATGTTTTATTTATTATTCTATGTTATTTAAATCTAAAAGCGGACTTATATCACCTGACGTAACCTTTGGTAATACACCATCCCACTTTTCAATATACATTTTACTTAAAATTTCATCATTAAGATCTTGTGTTAAAATCTTATTTGCCTCAGCTTCACCTTGTGCTTTGATAATTTTTGCATCTGCTTCACCTTGTGCTTCAACTTTTTTTCTTTCAGCTTCTATTTCTGCTTTTTGTGCCTCTATTTTAGCAGTTTCTAACTCCTGTTGCTTATTTATTCTTTCTTGAATAGCTTTAGCTGTTTCATCATCTAATTCAATTCTAGAAAAATTTACTGAATCAATTATAATTCCATACTCATAAAACTTCTCTTTTACATGAGCTAATACATTTGAATTTAACTCTGATCTTTTTTCACCATATATATCAATTACTGAAAAAGTAGAAGATACTTCTGAAGTCCATGCTTTCATCTTACCTCTTATAAAATTATCCTCTATCTCTTTACCTGTTTGTCCCTTAAATCTAGTGAATGTTTCTGGAAGTCTATCTGAATCAAAATGATAGCTAAACTCTAAATCGACATTAACGGTCTTCCCATCTGATGTTGGTATCATAAATGAATCATCATCTAAAGAACCTTCCTTTTTATCTCTTGAAAGATACGCCTGCTCAGTTGCTACTGAATATTGTGATACCTTTTGAAATGGTGAAACAATTCTTAAACCTTGAGTTAAAATGTTATCTTGAATACCACCTCTTAAATTATATACAACTCCAACATATCCTGGTTTTATTTTATGTGTTGACAGTGTTATTAATACTCCTCCCACTACCATTACTCCAGCAACTACTATTCCACCAACTATTTTATTACCTTTTTTCATTTTTTTCGTCCCCCTGCTCATTAAATATTTTTTCATAATATCTCCTAATAAATTCTCCTATTTTTTCAAAACAGGGTGAAATTATTACCCAAAGTAAAACTAATCCTATTATAATAATTAAAGCTAATACCATTTCCTCCCCCTAAAAATTTAAATATGTATTTTTTATCTTTTTATACATTTCTAAAAATTATTTAAAACATTTTCTATAATTGTATTATATAGTATTAATTAACTTATATCAAATTGTTATTTTTTTATTTTGAGCTCTTATAGACCATATAGTAGCATATTTGATCTTTAAATTAAATTAACACATATTTATACTATATTTACGTTCTATTTCATTTTCTAAGGTTATTTAATAAATATTATACAAAAAAGGTATGAGCATTTTCCTCATACCTTTACTTATTATTTTAATATTAGTCTTTTTATATTCTTTTATAAATTAAACTTCCACTTAACTCTCTAAGAATTCACTTTTTCTGCATACTACTGGTAAATTAATAGTCTTATAATAACTTACCATTCTTATAATTACTATTGCTATTAACGCAATAAATTGTGCTACATCTACTCCAATTAGTGGATAAATAAACCAAAGCAAAGTTACTCCTATAACTCCTGCAACACAATAAATATCATGTTTGAATATTTGTGGTTTTCTATTTGTTATAATATCTCTTAAAACACCACCACCAACTCCAGTTATACTAGCTGCAAATATGAATAACATATAATTATAATTACTACCAATAGCTTTAACTGCTGCAGATACGAAAAATGCTGCTAGTCCAATAGCATCTATAAAAACAAATAAATTCTTGTGCTTTAGCCTTCCTTTTAAAAGTATGGCAAATAAAGTTCCAGCAATAATAAAAGGAATTGTCATATAACTTGTAAAAAATACTGGTATTCCAACATTTGTAACAATATCTCTAAGTACGCCTCCACCCATTGCTGTAATTATTGCAATTATATATATTCCAAAAACGTCAAATTCCTCTTCAATTGCTACTATTGCTCCTGATACGGCAAAAGCAAAAACTCCTATATACTCTAAAATTGTTATGTAGTCCAAAAAAATCCCCCTCATTTATTTTTACAATAGACTAATTATTAAAATAATTGCGCCTCTGTCTTTTTACCTGAAAGATTCTCCTACTACATTTAAGATTGCTTCGTCGGTGTCTTTTATACATTAGACTTTCCAGAGTTTTCTCAAAATTTGGTCCTTTTGCCTGAGAGTTTGCCGCACTTTCCCCTTCGGCTCTGTAACTGTACAGTATCTCCCAAATTTCTCAACGAAATACCTGTAAATTATAATATATCTATTATCACAGTTCAATATCTAAAATACTTTTAACTCTATTTTCACCTAAAATGTAATTAGCTATATTAAATAATTCCTTATCTTCTGTGATTAAAGTTAAACTTTCATCAGTATAACAAGCACATATTTGTAATAAATCATTTTTTGATAAATTATTATTTTCAAATCTTCCTTTTATTTCGTAATCATATATCATAAAGAACCCAATCAGATAACTATTTTTAACTTCAATACTACAGGGTAAAAGCTTACAAAACCTTTCACTTAAAATTTCTTGCCTTCTATATATCTTTTTCTCTTTAATTGAAAGTTCTTCTAATACTTCTTTTAATATAACAACTTTATTTTTCTCTATCAATTTTCCTAAAAGCATTGAATTATCATTCCAAAGCTTAATAACAATATTAGTATCTAATAAATATTTTCCCATTTTCAATTCTCCTCTTTATTATCTCAATTATTATATAAATTCTTTTTCATTGATTAAAGTTCTATACATTAAAACTAAAAGGTCCTTATCTAATACTATTCTTAATATAACATATAATAAAATATTTTACTTTAATTTATAAATTTACTTTTATTTCACAATATTTATCCTAATAAAATAAGTTGTTAATGTAATTTTTTAAATCCATAAGGAGGATATTATTTTGCCTGAACTATTTACACAACCAATTTTTATAGATAATGAAGGTTTTAAACTTGATGAAGCTGGTTCATTAATTGCTGGGGTTCATATAGATGCAGATAAAGCTTATTCAGAACTTCCTGATTTACTACAAAAATTTATCAATACTCAAAATGAAGAAGTTTGGTCAGAAATCGAAAAGAAAATTGATTATATATATAGTGGTATCTTTATTATGCTAAATTATTTAGATGAAGAAACAAATTTTATGTGTAAACTGCAAGAGGAAGTTAAAAAAAATAAAATTTTACTATTTAAACCCAATATAATGTCTCCTGATTGTATATCTGGTTATAATCACGGTGCAGGTTCAGCCTATTCACTTGCAACAAAATGGCCTATGGTTGCTGCAATTATGCGTTGGTTTCATGATAATGGTAATATAAATTATTCTCAAATGGGATTAATTGAAGGTTGTAATGATTTAATTGCTTCAATATGCAACAAAACCTTTAGTTCACAAATTAATAAGATAATTACTAACGAAGGAATATTAGAAGGCAGAGTTGAAGGTTTAGTTGATGGTGAAATTAAAACTTTTGATGGTGGTTGGGGATTTTATTATGTACGTAAATATTTATCATCACATTGTTCACAAGATGAATCTGATAATCCAATGAATGGATACGAAGAAAGCTGCAACGGCATACTCCTTGCCCCTGGTGAAGCCAAGAATAAACTAATGATTTATGATATTAATACGCTTCAGGAAGTTCCTTCTAGAAAAAGAATTGTTTCTGTTCCCGATGGTAAAAATTTTTCTAAGATAACTATAAATAAAATTATTATCGGTGGAGATCCATCTAATCCTGATGATATAAAACTTTATCCTGGTTCCGTAATTATTAATGTGCCTGTTCCTAAAATGCATAATAACGATTTGATTACTAATTCTATAAAAAATCTAGGAATTGCACTTTATCCTATGAAGTGTGCAAAAAGTGAAGATCCTTTAGATACTAATTGGATATACGGATCGCCTAATAATAAATATCCAAATACCAGAGCTAAACTTCCTCATTCACCTTGGGTTATGAAAATAGATGATGAAACACATCTTCCAATAAAAGATAAAAATGGAAAATATATTTCTTTTAAAACCGCTGGTTCTTCTGGAACACAATGTGACCTCTTAAAAGCGTTGCAAAACCAGGAGGTTTTTATGATTCATATTTCTGATAACATTAATATTACTAATATAACATCTTCTAATGGCAATACAGCTTTACCTATTAGTGAAGGCTTTATATGGTCTTCTTTAGATTGTGTTGCTCTTGATACTTTCTGTGCTAACTATTGTTTTAAAACACTTCCTAGAATATACGCTAAGCAACTTCAAGAAAAGTATCATTTAAAAACTGAATTTCTTCAAGAAGTGCCATTTGCATTAATACACAAACAAAATATCATAACAAAAAAAAATGTAGATTCCCCACTTCTTAGATACTCCCTATACAAGGATGCTGAAATTAGAGGCATAGGTTCCCAATTATATCATATTAAAGGATTAGACTTAACTACTAAGTCTACACTCTCCTCCTATAAAGGACATCTTATACAAGAGAAAAATAACAATTGGTACGAATTTATGACTAAAGCTTTATACTATAATTATCTTACTCTATTATATAACTTACAAACTACGATTTTTAGTTATGCTAAAGCTTGTGATTCTTTATTTAACACTAATCTTTATAATGAACTTATGAATATGTTAGACGAAAATAATGATGGCGTTATTGACTATAATGAACAAGGTCGTGGATTTGAAACTGCCCAACTTGAAACTTTTGCTTATTGCTTGAATTTATTAATTACTGATGAATATGGTTCATTAAAATCACCATATATCCAAAATATTAGTCTATTAAAAAATTCTAATTCCTGTTGGAATCCAAATGCACAAAATTTTATGAAGGAAAGTATTTTTCTTGAAAAATTCTCACTTGCTTTCAAGCTAAGTCAACAAGAAAATCAAGAAAAAGATTTATTTTATAATAAAATGATATATGGCAAAGGCTATTGGCCAAGCTTTAAAACCGTAGAATATTTATATAATATGACATATGTATATGGAGGCCAATCTTTAAAATCAATTTTCCTTTCTTCACCATATGGATGTTTATTTCAATATTGTGATATAGTAAAAAATTCTGGTAATTATACCAAAAATCCCTCAACTGCTCTATCAGATTACTTCAAGGATTTAAATTCTGGAGAAAAACCTTTACCTTTTACCTTCTTTGTCCCTCATGGCTTTGGAAAACTAAACGGAATTAAAGTTCCTAATACCATTGAAACAAATGATCCAAAACTAATATTTACAGCTCATTTTAAAGAAATATGGTAAAAATTTCACTAATAAGTATTTAAACTATCACTATAATTTATTGGAACTGTAAACTAAAAACATACAGCTCCAATAAATTATAAAGTATCTACTATTGCCAACATACTATAAATGAAATTTATGTAAAATTCACTAATATTAACTCTATTATTTATAAAGAATTTCTTATGTAACATTTTGTAATCATAAGTCATAATATGTATAATAAAAATTTATTAAATAGGGGTGAAGTTTTATGTCTAAAAAATGTAGTTTTATTAAAACTCCAGATGATTTAAAAGCAATAAATAAAGGTTTATCTAAAATAACTACTCATGGAACAGAAACTTTAAATTTGTTTTGGAACACAGATATAAAAATATTAGAAAAAATATTACCACCACAACTTAAACCAGCTTCTTCAATGGTAATTGTATATGTATGTCATATTCCCTATATTAGCTTAGGAACCCCTTATTCAGAAGCAGGAATTATTATACCTGTATTATATAATAATGAATCTTATAACTATATGTTAGATGTAGTTTTATCAAATAATCAAGATATGGCTATGCTTATTGGTCGCGAAATCTTAGGCTTTCAAAAAAAACTTGCAGAAAAAATTACACTACACCGTAATGGAGACACAGTAACAGTATCAGTAAAACGTAATGGAATTAACTTCTTTAATGCTACAGCAGAAATAGTCACAAGTAATATTAATACTAATAATCTTACTACTAACTCTTCAAGCATTAATCAACCATCTATTTCAAAAGGTTTAACTCTTACTTGTAATTTCAAGTACAATTGCAATAGGTTGCTATTCAATAACATTTAACTACAAGAATATGAACAAGAAACAATTTTAGCCTCTACAGAAAAAGCAATTATTACTGATATTAATTTAACCCCTTCACTTGACAATCCTTGGTCAGAGCTTAAAGTAATTGAGCCACTAGGAGCACAATATCAAATCACTTCAGAATCATATGAATATCCACCTACCACTCTTGAAAAACTATATGGTCCCGAATATTACAAATATTTATTAGGAAGATATGATTCTTCTCAAATGGGATATCCCTATAGAAATTTTAATGATTAGAATTAATATTTTTTAAAATGAGGTAACATTATTATGAATATAATTAATAAAGAAATTCTAGGCAATATAAACATTGCTGATATGGATAAATACGGCTCTTCAATCACTGGTATAAGATTAAATGTTAACAACGCTTATACAGATATTCCAGATTTACTAAAAGAATATATAGATTCTAATGAAGAAGATAATGAAAGTTGGCAACAAATTCAAAATAGAATTAATTATATATATTCTGCTGTTTCCATAATGCTAGCTAAATTAGATGAAGAAACAAATTTTATACTGAAAGTTAAAGAATATATATCTAATAATAAGCTATTAATATTCAAACCTAATTTAATTTCTCCTATATGTATTGATCCTACTACTCACGGTGCTGGCTTAATGATTTATTTAAATACAAATTGGAGTATAATTGCTGCCATTATGCGCTGGTTCCACGATTATGCTAATATCCATTACTCTCATATGGCTATTGCAGAAGGTGGCTGCAGCATTGAGCTTTATGGTGTTCAATATAGTAAGTATACTAAGCATACAATAACTAATGAAGCAATATTTGAAGGACGATCTCATGATTTTTATGGTGATGATGATAACTTTTATGGCGGATGGGGATTTTATTTTTCTCGTAAATATTTATCTTATCACTGTACTAGTGATGAAGATGATAATCCAATGAATGGTTACGAGGAAAGCTGTAAAGGTATTTGCCTTTCTCCTGGTGAAGCTATTAATAAAATGATGATTTATGATATTAACCAATTATAAATAGATAGATCTAGAGGGCGAACTATTGATATTCCTGATGGTCAAAATTATTCTGAAATTGTTTTGCATAAGGTTATTGTTGGCGGAAATAGTTCAGATTTAGAAGATATAAAACTTTATCCTGGTTGTGTTTTAATTAATGTTCCTACCATGAAACTTCATGCTCAAGATTTAATTACTAATGCACTTAAAAATCTTGGACTCGGACTTTATCCACTTCAATGTGCAGTAACTGAAAACCCATCTGATACAAATTGGCTTTATGGATCTCAAAACACTAAAATACCGAGCTATAGAAGTTTAGTTCCACACTCTCCATTAATTATGAAAATAGATGGGAATACTCATCTCCCTATGCGAGATAAATATGGAAGGTATATTATAAAACGCACTGCCGGATTCTCTGGAACACAATGTGATATTATTAAAGCTGTGCAAAGTCAAGGAATATTAATTGTTAATATTTCTGATAATATTAATATAGTAAATGTTGTTCATGCTGTTCCTACTGAGGCACAACCTATTCCTGAAGGTTTTATTTGGGCCTCTTTAGATTGCGTAGCACTTGATACTTTTTGCGCTCGTTATTGTTTCAATACCCTCCCAATGTTGGAGTCAAAAAAACTAAAAAAAGAATACCACTTCCCAACTGAATTCATTCATGATGTCCCTATAGCCAAAATTAAAAAACAACAAATAGTATCTACACTTTGGGTTGATTCTCCACTCTTTAGATACTATCTTTACAATGATGCTGAAAAAAGAGGTATAGGTTCCTGTTCATATTATATAAAGGGAGTAGATCTCACAAATAATACTAAACTTGCCTCTTATCATGGTCACCTTATATCTCTTAGTAATAATAATATGAATGAAGTATTAACAAAAACACTTTACTATAATTCTAATTCTATACTTCATAGCTTACAACCAACTATACTAAGCTATGCCAAATCTAATGATACTTTATTCCATAGTAATTTATATAAAGAATTACTTGCTGGATTTGATGAAAATCATGATGGAATAATTGATTATAATGAAAGAGGTACTGGCTTTGAAAATTCACTTATTGAAGTAATATCAAATACTTCTGATATTTCTGCTTTTGAAAAGTATGGTGACTTAAAAGCAACCTATCTAAGATCATTATTATGGCTTAAATATTCTAACTCTAAATGGAATACTGACGGACATGATTTTTTAAAAATGAAAATTCTTACTATGCAACTTTATGAAGCATTTAAATTAAGTAATAATAAAGAACTGAACCATGATCTGTTTTTTCATAATATGGTATATGGCAAAGGCTATTGGCCAAGCTTTAAAACGGCTGAATATATTTATAATATGTCAACTATATATGGAGGCACAACAACTGAAACAATTTCTGAATACTCAGCATATGGTTCAATATTTAAATATTGTGATATTGTATTAAATAATAGCCATTACACCAGTTCTACAAATGCTTTATTAAATTATTTTAATGACTTAAAATCTGGAATAAAACCTCTACCTTTTACTTTCTATATACCTATTGGATTTGGGAAAATGAATAGAAAACCTATACCAAATACAGTAGAAACAAACGATCCAAAATTAATTTTTACAACTGAATTTAATGAAATTTGGTAATATCTTTTATATAAAATACTTTTTTTAAATGCTATTTTAAAGCTAAAGAAGGTTTATACTTTTTTAATTGAGATAAACCTCCTTCTCCATTTTCATATTTGAAATAAAAATACCTTTTGCTATTACATCAGTAAAAACAAAAGGTATTTAATATCGAAAGTACTATGGTTTTCATTATGTATTCCATAGTCAATTCAGTTTTCACCCATTTCTAGAACTACTAAATTTACTTAAAAGTCCTATTCATCCCATCCTTCTGGGAATTCAGCATTGTGGTAAACTTCTTGCACTTCGTGACTAGAACATCAAGTCATCATAAAGCAAGTACCATTATATCAACAGTTAGAGCTATTTAATATTTAAAGATATCGTTCGTATATCTTAATCAAACACTATAGCTATAACACTAATTCATAATTAATTAATGCTATACTAACATATTCCATGATTATGGTCAATTACTTTGTAATTTTATAAGTATATTTTCCATCTACTTCCACTTCTATATCTTTAGATAAAATATTATCTCTGTTTATTAAATCTTTTAACCTTTCTTTACTTATCCATGGTCTTTTTCTATGTATCATTCTGTGACAGTTTGCACAAACTAAAATAATATCTTCAATCTTAGTAACCTCATTTTCTCCTAGCTCCGATACTGGCTTTATATGATGTCCTTCTATATAATCTATTCCAATATCTCCATAAACACTTTCATAATCAAATCCACATACTTCACAGTATATCCTATCATTTTTCTCTTTGAAAATATCTTTCGCCTTTTTTATAACTCTTGGGTCTCTTTCTCTAACAATATGTTGTTTAAGCATTTTTCTTCCTTCTGGAAATCCAGCATCATCATCTGTAATATCAATATTTTTTATAGTTGGTGTAAAATTTCTTAATCCCCAATGTCCTTTTCCTTTTCCTTCAACAGAATAAAAAATATCCAATTTACCGTTATAAACATCACTATCACTTGAATACCTTTCTATAGTTCCACGAACTGATGCTCTCCAACTCTTATTCTGTATTAAATCCATATTATCTCTTTCTATTATTTTATCATAGATATCCTTATAAAAAGCATGTCCACCTAATTCTTCTATAGCTTCAATTATTTCATCTAGCCATTTATTCTTATGAGCCATATAATTACCTCCACTTTACTAATATATCCTATATTATACAATAGCTTGTTAGTAATTTGGAGTCATGTTTTTACTTTATTATTTTGTTCTACTAAAAAAAATAATAAATTTATCTAGCTACTGTTTATATAATTTTAAAAAATCTATTTTCCATCAGAGATTGCATTATTATATTCGCAAAAAAGCAAAAAAAATTAGAGCCATATAGCAAGTAGTTATTACCTGTTATACAGCTCTCATAAATATCACCTTATATTAACAATTTTAAATATAGTATTCTATCTCCTCAACTGTTACCTCTATACCTTGAGCTTTCAAAGCATTTATAATTTCAGCATGTTCTAATTTTTTAAGTTCTACCTCTTTACCTTTATATGCTAATGACATAGAGTGCCTAGTTAATGCTATATCTCTGCTTTTTAATCTGTTCAACTCTGCTAAGTCTATATTAGTAAGCTCTCCTCTACGTTTTTCTAATGCTTTTATTTGCTTACTAATATCCTCTTGCTCTTTATATGTATCCTCTATAGTTTCAGGAAATAGCTCCGACATTAACGGTATGCAATATTTCTTCTTTCCTTCTGCCTTTTCTTTAGCTTCTCTTATAGCTGATAAAATAGCCATTCCTTTTGTAATATCCATATTCATAGTTTTTATACCTCCTGTTGTTCCTGCTCTTGTTGCTTTTGTTCTTTTATTAATTCTTGTTTAACTTCCTCTATAGTCTCATTAATCTGCTGGAGCCTGATATAATTTATATTTACGTCAGCCTCTAGGCTCTCTATTCTACTTTCTAAATACTTTCTAGTAATCAATAAGTCTCTTAGTTTATCTATATTGGTTACGCACTCTCTCAACCTGTTATAAGCCATATTACGCCCCTTCTAGTATCTATATAGTGGAGCATTTAAGTGGTTTATAAAATTTCTCGTCTTAGCTGGTACTATGTCTAAGTACTTAGCTTTTATTTCATTACTAGCATTGAAAAAATCAGAGCTATAAGCTCCTACGCCATTGCATTTATCAACTAATAAAGTATTTATATCACTAGTATGTGCCTCGTATTCAACCTTTACAGCCTCTATATCGTCATATGCTTGTCCTATCTCTGCTAATAATCTACATAGTCTAGATACTTTAGGATTAACCTTTTTCGCAAATTCAGCTTGTAGCTCCCTGCTGTATTCAGTTTGTATCCTACTACCTCTCTCGTCCTCTATACTTCTACCAAAAGAAGTAATTAAGCTCTTAGATAGGCTCATATTTAAATACTCTGCCTCTGTTTTATTAGCCTCTGCCTCTCTAATTTCCTCAGCTAGTGCCTTGTATTCTAGTTTAATTTCTTGTAGCTCATCTACGGCTCCAGCTGTTAGCCTCTTAGACATTAAGGCTTTTTCTCTAGCTGTTAAAACCATTTCTTTAGCTCTTAGCTCCATAACTTTAGCCTCTGCCTCCATTACGGCACTATCAAGCTCATTTATTTTATTTTTTATCTCAGTAAATTTATCTATACAGCTCATTTTATACCTCCAGCTTACATATACTTTTCTAAGTCTCTTCTCATTTCTTGTAACATTTCCACGTCGTAGCCTACTGACCTAATATAATTATTTAATCTATTATTTAACTCTGTAGTTATCTCGTGTCTGTTACGGTCTCTTAAATAAACACTTAAAGAACTTGGATTATATCCTAATTTCACAGACATTTTTCTAATACTAGTCTTTTCAAAGAATATTAAAGCTCTTAACATTTTATGGTCAAAAAATATATACGGCTCCTCTTTTCTTGGTCTTCCTACTGGTCTTTTTCCTTGTGTCTCTTGTATATTCATATTTAAAAAACTCCTCCAAAATTCTAATAATATCATGCTATTGTATCGAATAAACATTTAAAAATAATATAGGAGCCATAAGACGTTTTTTATTGGCGTCCGTAGCTCCTGCATTACTTATAATTTATTGATGAAAACAAATCATAAAAACATATAAACAAGGGTATTAAAAGATTTTATCCCTCTACTATATAGCTTATGACTAGCAAAATATTATAAGTATATACTGAGTAGAAATTAAAAAACAACCACAAATCAATACACTAATATATCTATATATTGTATTTATTATTAGACGTCGATCCCCTATCTGTATAACGTATACACCAGCTATTACTGCTAATTACATTTAGTACGGTATATCATTCTTCACGGTAGGTATTTACTAGTAGGTAAAATATTTTTTACTGTAGATATTTTTAATAGGCTTTATTTTGGGCTATAATGGCACGGCTCCCCCTCCCCCCAATATCTAACCAACTGGAGCCTACTACTTTTTTTATACAAGGAAATTTTTAAAAATTTTTACTATAATATTTCAGGTCTCATTTTAAGGCTCTTATTTCAGCTCTATTATTTTAGGTCTTTAATTTGATTAATTTATTTATAAAAGGATTTAAAGACTATTAATTCAACTATTAAAAGCTCTTGTAATTACAGCTCTAAACTTGAATATTAATACTCAAAAAATAGCAATAAAAAAAGAGAGCTTGTTACACCTCCCTTAGTTGTTTTCTCTTTGCTTGTTCTCTTTTTATGGTTGCCTCGCTTATTCCAGTCATTTCTGATACTTTTTTTATACTATACTCTTTACGTAGCTCCATAGCGTGGTCTAGTTGTATTTTACTGTATTTCTGAGGTCTACCCTCTTTATATCCCTCTTTAGTTTTAGCAATAGCCTTGCCCTCCTGTGTTCTCTCGACTATCATATCTCTTTCAAACTCTGCAAATGCAAAAAATATTTGCCTTACTAGCTTGCTAGCTGGTGTATTATCTAATCTACCCATATTTAATATATCTACTTTTACTCCTCTATCTAATAGCTCTTGTACTATCTCAGCTCCAGCTATAGCACTCCTAGCCATACGGTCTAATTTTGTTACGACTAGCGTGTCCCCTGCCTTTAATTTAGTTAATAGCTCATTTAATATTGGTCTATCCTTTTTAGTACCTGTAAAGCTCTCTTTATATATCTCTATAGCTCCTTCCTCTCTTAAAGCTCTTTCCTGAGCCTCTAAGCTGTTACCGTCCTTTTGTCCTGCTGTACTTACTCTTGCATATCCATATATCATATTAATTAACTCCTTTTTGTCCCTAATTTATCTCTTTATTTTTGAGCCTATGTAATGAGCTATCCTGTGCCCTGATTATATCATAAGAGATAAAACTAGGTCAATACTTTTAAGTTATGAGCTAGATAAAATATTTTTGAGCTAGTTAATGAGCTGTAGGCTCCAGCTGGTACCTGATATAATTTACTAGTATAAAAGATATACCAATAATATACAGTTAATGCTACTATGTCGCTGGCTCCTATCCTCTAGCCCTCTAGTTGTCTAGCTCCGTGATTTTTTACAGCTCGCATTAGTCGCCTCCAGCCCATATTTTAACTAAGCTAGTCATATAGTAATAATGTGTTAATTATCCAGCTGAGAGCCTGTATAACCTGTATAGAATTAATAAGCACTAATATAACCAGTAGGTGCCAGCTCCTCACCAGCCCCACGCCTCGCCCCTTAATATCTCTTAACGGTCTTTATCTTTATATATCTTTAATTACTGACTAGTATCTATATAACTGTATTAACTTATATAATATTAGAAATATAACTATATTATCTATCTGTATTAATTATTAGTATGTAGAGTTTAGCTCCATATATAATTATTATTATATAGTTATTATTCTATAATTATTATTGGTAGTCCTTAAATGACACTAGTTCAGGCTCATAAATGGACAAGGGTACAGCTCATAAACGGGCATACTTACAATATTTAAAACAAAAAAGAGCCTAAAGTGGCTCTATTCTATCTCTTATGTATCAATTTTTAATAATAGGATTGTTCCAATTTTTAATACAACTTTTAGCCTATATTTACTCTTATATCTCCTCGTAGTCCTCAGGCTCCAGCTCCTCTATAGTATTTAAGTTAATTACTGGATAATAAACCTTATATACATTAGCTAAACGGCTCCCATAAGTACGCCCTCCCTCAGTAACTACCTTTATAAGTCCTAGCTCCTCCAGTCTCTTTCTTGACCTTTTTACCTGTGAGGCTGATATATTTAATCTAGCTGTTAATGTGTTAATACTAGGGAAACACGTTCCATATTTACTTCCATTAGCTAAGCTCATCATATACAAATATATTCTAGTCTCGCTGGCGTTCAAGTCTAACGCTCCTAATGCTATTGGTAACATATTATCACATATAAAAAAGCTCCTTTCTTTAGTCTGTGGCTTAGCTAGTTTAATTTCCAGTTCTGCCCCTTTATAAAATCCATTTTCTATTATCGTTTTTATATTGCTCATTGATTCCCTCCTGAAATATTCTTATATAGACTAATACTAAATATTTGCTTGAACTGTTACAGATTTTTATATTAATATTTAATATAGTTATTTTATTATTTCAGTCTATTAATATTTAACTAGTATACTTATAAGCTCTACTTATATAAAACAATATTACTACCAGTAAATAATAAAAAGTCAGCACTCTAAATAGTACCGACTAATGAATTAAAAAGTAATATTGATAATTAATGATAAAATAAATACCCCTCTTTAATATCTGGACACTCCAATTTTTTATAAATTAACTTTTCCTTTTGAAGTCCTCCCATATCCTCTGTGATGCATTCAAATTCTATAAAATCAATATCAAATAGACTATCATCACTATTAAGATTCCATTCTTTAGTAGAATTAAATTCCCTTTTTCCAATAATTTTTTTTACTACTGCATCTAATAAATTCAATTTATCTTCTCCTTCCTTATAACCAAATTAATATTTTATTAATTTTTCCCAATAAAAAACCGTAAGATTCATTTCTGAATAGTACGGCTTTATTATTGTTATTAATATTAATTTTTATGTAATAATATGATATTTATAATAATTTCTTTTAAAGTACTAAATATCATATTCTTCACCATTCATTACTTTTCTTAATAACTCAATACATTCATTTGAGTATTTCTTTGAGCAACTTGTTTGTCCAGTTTTAACAGATATATGATATTTGTTATCTGTTGATTTAATATCAACGCCCTTTTCACTTATTACCTTATCAATCAAGTCGTTAGCTCCATGCCAACTTTTTAACCCAAGTTCTTTAGCAACTTGAGTTAATGTATAAGGATATACTATGTTGAAAGATTCTGGATTACTAACACTTGTTATTCCATAAATCTTATTGATTTCATCATTGTTCTCAATAGATTTTTCTAAAGTTACATAATCAATTTCAATTCTACGCTTTGGGATATCTGCTCTAACTAAATCATATGTCCTAGATAATAATGCTCTTAACAATTTAGGATTTACTTTATCAATGGCTTCTTCATTAGTAAAAGCTTCATATATCCACTTATAGTCATCCGCCACTATTCCATTAATACGTATACTTTTGTCATTTTCAAGATTAATTATCTTTTCCATTGGATATTGCTTATTCTCATCAATACTACTTTCCCAATTAACAATATAAATATTAGGTACTAATTGATTGTTAGTTGATAAAACCTCATCTATATCTGATAGGATAGCTTGTATATTAGGGTCCCCAGCATTATATCCTATAAAAACCAATGGGTGTTCTAAAAAAAATGTCAATAACTTTGCACTAAGATACTTTTTCTTAGAAGTAAATGTATCATAATCATCTTTAGTTAATACCAAGCTCTCTGGCTCACTTACACACCCATGTATTTTAAAAATCTCTCCTATACTTATATACTGCGTCTTTAATAATTTTTGACCTATAATAGGTGTATAATCTGGAAAAAGCATCTCAATAAATTTATCATAATTAGTAGTAATAATTGCATATGGATTAATCTCTCGAAGTGATTTAATTTCATCGTGATGATACAATATTTCTTCAAGTTTTTTTGGAGTTATACTTTCAAGAAAATCAACAATTTTACTTTTTATGAATATATCAGGTTTATATTTATCTGAAAAATATTCTTCTGGAAAATTATTTTCTCCTTCTGCCCAAGCCCACTCCTTATAAACTTCTGCTAATTTTGTTCCAATTTCAATAGCGCTACTATACGTTTGCTTATAATATGCATATTTTTTAGCATTAGGACACTCTTCAGCTAATCTCTTTAGAAGTTCATCCCAATTAGGTGCATTAAAATATCTTTTAGATATGCCACTACCTAAAAATAGTATTGGTTGACATTCCATATTGCTTAAACAGTCCTTAATATTATCTATACATGCTTCTTTATAAACATCATATTTATTCATAATACAACTTCCCCCTAAAACTACATATTATTACATTTTATTATATAAAAATTATATCATATTGAAGTTATTGTAATATATAGTTATGGATAATTTCTCTAAATTTATATAATACCTTATATTCAATTTTTAAAGAATATTTTATTAATTAATGAATAATATACACATTTTCCCTATATAACTAATTATGATATTTTTAATATTTATCTCAAAGATATGCTATTATTAATATTCAAAAATATATAAAATAAACTAGAGTCGTTATGCTCACTACAATTAATTTTGCTCCTCTAATAAATCTATAATCCATTTTCTCCCCTTCTCAGTCCATTTTAAATACTGTATTGAACGATCAACTCTATATATTATATGATAATCAGCATATCCTTCTTTAATTAAGAAATTGAATTTCTTTGATATTTTCCAGTAACCATATTGTTTATTCTGTACTCCATGCTCTTTTAGAAAATTATTAAGCTCCCTAGCTGTAAATCCTAAATCATTAGCTATCTCTGTTATAGTTAATAAGTTACCGCTATCTAATACAGCATTATAATAATCAACTTTAGGCTTTTGCTCCTCTAGTTTCTTGTTCTGTTGAGCTATAATAGCGTCTTTTTTCTCTATAGTACTTTGAGCTATTAATACAGCTCTAGCTAATAATACTTCGTCTGTATCATCTTCTTTTACTGGTATATATCCTCCTGTTTGTCTTATCTGCGGTAGTACTTCATCAGTTACCCAATCTTGAAATCTTTCTGCCTCTTTCTTTTTAGACTTAAATATTAGCTTATATACTCCACTTTCTGTTAAGAAGTTTTCTCCAGTATTATGTAGTTTTCTAATGTTCATATTGTGAACTTTAGAATTTGAAATTTTTATTACTTGTCTATCGTTCATTAATTGAACTGCTCTCCTAACAGTTATATTAGATAATCCTAAACACTCTCCAACGTGTCTCGGATTAAATAATACATTTCCCTCAAACTCAAATACTTCTACCTGTTTACCTTCAAAAATCATTAAATTTTTCATTTTTTATTGCTCCTTTTTTCTTTATATTTTTTTATTTCTTACAATAGTTAATACAAGAAAAAAAGAGCCATGGTTACAGCTCTCTCTAAAAAAATTTTTATCTTATCCAATATCTCAAACCTATTAACTTTTTCCATTATCTCCTCTAATATTTTTTAATACTCACTTACTAGCATTATATTAGTATTCTTCTAATTCTATCCCCTCAGTAATTATATAAATATCCTCTGCTCCTTCTATATCTTTTAATTCTTCTGCAGCTTTATACCTGTTTAATACTCTGCTCTCATTAGTCCATACTGTTATAATATTTTCCAAATTAGTACTTCTATGTTTTCTACGCTAAACATTTTCCAAAAGTTTAGGTCTTGCCCTAGTCTCTGCTCTAGAACCTTTATAGATGCCTTAGCCTCCTCATATATTAAGAAATTATTTATATTGCTCATTCCTCTGCTCTTCTAGTTCATAATCTATATTTAACCTTGTAAAAAATTGCTCTGTTAATGCCTTTATAGCTGTAGTATCAATGCTAGGATTAAAATGGTAATCCAATATAATACTACTTTCATTCAAAAGTTCCAAATCATTAACTAATATATCTAATTTATTTTTATCTAGCCAGCTCTTTAATAACTCTCCTATTCTCCTTATATTAAACGGTGTTTCGCTGTAGTTAATCTTATAAATTAATGTATCTTTCATCATTATTCTCCTTTTCTTTTTTCTTCCTTATTATATTATTATTTTTTCTGTATTTGTTATTTATTTGCTCAATGTCTGAGGCTATAAAGCTATTTATATACGCCTCTATATATTTTTTTGTAACTTATTTGCTATACATACCGTGTTATAGTGTACTACCTGCATTATAAAGTTGATTTCTTGTTGTAGTCCCCTTCCATTGCCTATTTTCTAATTATCATTAAATGTAATATATATTTTGCTGGGTCTAAAGCCTTATCAATTTGACTATTAATATTTAAATAGTATAAAACATACAAAAAAGAGAGCCTTTATAGCCCTCTGTATTATACCTTATCTATCTAATAGCCATATAACCTGTTCCGTTTGGTGTAACTTCTTTTATTCCTCCAGCCTGTAGCTCCTTTAATCTTTTAATAGCTCTTTTTTTACTATTAACCTCACTGTAATAATCCTCTGTTACCTCTATATCTTCTGATATCTCCAGCCTGTTAACGCTCTCAGTTAACTCCTCTATTACGTCTGATATTTTAAATATCCTAGCCAGTCTCTTTTCTTCTCTCTCCTTCTCCTGCTGGCACTTGACTTCTGCTAATATTTTTAATAAATATCTGTGTAAATAGTCTCCTATTAACTTCTTACCGTTGTTAATATTCTCTACATACTTATTTGGTACACCTAGCCTCTTAGCTAGTCCCTCAAGACCTGTAGCTTTTTGTATCTCTAGGACTATAAATACTCTGTCTCTAAACTCCTGTTCTCTGCCTTTTACTGGTTGTAATTTATTAAGAGTTAATAATGCTCTAGCTCTGTTATACATTTCATCTGTTACTGGTATCTCATTCTTTAGGGCTTTATATACTAAGTTACTTCTATAACCTAGAGCCTCTGTAAACTCTGCCATACTATAGCCTATAGTATTTTTAAGCTCTATTAATACGGCTAGCCTCTCACTTATTTGTCCTCTCTTATAAGTTAATGTATTAGTTACTATTTTCATAATGTATATACCTCCTAAAATAATCTTATATACAGTAATACTAGATATATTTTATATAGGTTACATATCACTAATATAATAGCTTGTTACAGTTACTGGTACATATAGTATATATCTTTATAGAAATAGTAATACAGTTATATATATATGTACTTACGTACCAGCTATTAAAACAACTTGTATCAGTATTTGGAACAATATATATTTCCAATAAATTCGATTTTGAATAAATTATATAAATAAAAATGAACGTATTACAGCTCCTTATCAGTCTTTATTATTAATACACTCAAGTCCTTTTTCTTTATTATATTCATCCATTAACTCTTTCATAAAATTAGTCATTACATTACTTAATGATACCCCTACCTCATTCCCTACTCCAATAATACCACATGTGTAGCTTCCTATCTCATAGTCTATTACTTCTCCAGTTAAATGTATTTTTTCTATCTCTAATGGTGATAGTATGTCCGTTGTACTTTTCCTTAACTCCAACCTTAAAAAATTATTAAACTCATAAATCCTAATCTCCTTTATCTTTTTATATTCTGATGAAACTGTTTCAGTTCTTATACTTAATGATATTTCCCCATTTATCTGTATATACTGATTAAGTATAAGCTCTATCTCATTGTAATTTTCTTTAGTTAGTCTTAAATCTTCTAACGTAGTTTGTCTATCTTTCATACACTCTCCTCCAATCTAAATTAAATAATATGCTTATTATATTAATGCGCTTTTCAATATCAGCAATAAACATAACAAAAAGAGCCTCGTTAAGCTCCTCTACTTCTTAAATCCGTATGTCTTAGCTATAATATCATCTAGCTCTTTAAGCTTCTTCTCCTCTTTTTTAGATAACGCTGGTCTTTGCGCTATTAGGTAGCATATTAGTCCAGCTATAAATAATACTATAGCAAATATAATTCTTATGTTAATAGTCTCTATAAACATTATTACTTATCTACTCCTTTTTTAATATATCTGAATACTCATTAAGTATATTAATTTGCCACTCTAAGAAATTATCCACTATTGTGCTATTTACTGACTGAGAACATACTACTACCTCTGAATATAAACTTGCCAATAACACCCTCAACCTCATATCAAAAGTTTCTTGTGAATACATAGTAGTAATTTTCAACTCCTCACTATACTCTATTTTTTGTTCACTATTCATCAAATCGTACATTTCTTTAAATTCTGTTTCTGTTATCTCAAAGTCTACTCTATGACCATACTTATTTCTTATTGTATTAAACTTTTTGAGTACAGTATATAAATCCCTATCTATCAATCCTATCCCATAACATAGATTTAACTTGTCTTTAAAATACTTTAAATCCAATGATTTATAATTTTTAGTCCCTAATCTTAATAGTTCCTCTAACTCTGCCTCAATATATAAATGTGCTTTTAATACAATAGCTAACGTATCGTCTCTTTTTGTAGCCTTTATAAACTCCTTTCTTTTTTGTATATGTATTTTACTCTCTTCATTAAATTTTAATTTTCTAAGTTCGTTTATATATTCCATATTCCCCCTCCTATCTATAAATATATTATATCTAATTATTAATTTTTTTTCTAATGTATATCTATTAAGCAAGTAAGTACTTTGTTTGAAGTAGCGTAGCGTCTAATACTGCCTTAGGGGAAGAGAGTGAGTAAAGTGTATAGTTTACCCTAGTATTTCAAAGGTAAACATTATACTGCCTCTTTTTCATGTCGTTTCGCTCGGCTTTCTGACTTGTTAACTGTTACTTTTACACCTATAGTCTACCCATAGGCAACATAACAGCCCCTGACGCTCTCACGTCATAGACTTCCTCCCCAGCTAATTTATTTAGCCCTCAGCTGTACGGGCTTAAAGCAATATGTAAAGTCAGTTTACATACTCCTGCTGTATTTTCTTAGCTATCGGCTACAGCTCACCACTAGAATTATTATAGTCAGTCTAGTGCATAGCTGACCTATCTAACAACATTTACAAACATACTGGTAATATGTTAAAATAAATACGGTTAGTGATATTTAATTTTATTAGGTAATACTAAGTTCTCAGCTTAGTTGTTACATATCTCTTAAAATTTGTTTTGTGTGTAGCTAACTGTTGGAGCTGGTACTGGTAATACTAGCTCCTTATTTTTATATTTTTAAATTCATTAATGGACTTGTCTTAGCTCCTTGTTCAACTACGTCCTTATCTTCTAATCCTTGTAAGTATCTTTTAGTAATTATCACGCTATCATGTCCAAGTAAACGACTCAATGAATATATGTCTAACCCATTTTTAAGTTGTGCTTGTGCGAAATAATGTCTACAAGTATGAGGGCTAACTCTAATATTCTCTCTTACCTTTGCCATATCTCCAGCTATCTTTACTATTCTTTCTACAGCCTCACCTGTTAGAGGTTTATTCCTATAGCTAAGAAAATAATTATCATAATGTAGTATATTGTCTCGTATGTAGGCGTCTCTAATCCTCTCATACCTAATCATTATCTTTTTTAAATATGGACTTATAGGGACTACCCTCTCCTTATTTCCTTTACCGTCTATATAGATAACTGTCTCTCTTACACTTAACCTCTTAATTTTGCAAAGCTCAGCGTTTCTAATACCTGTATCAAATAAAATAGCCATTATACACTTATTACGAGCATTGATATATGTATCCATTTTATAAGCCTCTAACATATTCTTAACTTCTCTATCTGTGAATGTCTTAATAACAACTTTCTTCTCTCTTGCCCAGCTTACTCGTTTAGCAACATTGATACAGTAACCTTCCTTATAACAATAATTAAAAAAGCTACGTATGTTTTTTAAGATAGTATTAATATAGCTAGGGCTTAAATCTCTATCTTTAAGAGAGCTTAAATACTTCTTAATATGCAAATGACTTATCTCCTCTAACTCAAATATCTCTAACTCAACCTCACAGTACTTAAAAAACCTTGATAGATTATTTCTATAGCCCTTTATAGTTCTATCTGTATAATTACGAATAGTGATATCGTAGATATATTCCTTTAAAATATCTTTAGTTAACAAAAAAACACCTCCCTGACTACTGTATAGCTAGTATTAACTAACATATATCGTAATCAAGGAGGTGTTATATTTACCTTAATCCTTGTGTATATCTCTTAAATTTTAAATAGCTCAATTAATATGTATATCTTAATCCAGCTGTTTTTATACTAATTTAACAACTGATAATATACTTATTAATTTCTTTCAATCCATTGATATTACTGGCTTACAACTGCCTATTCATCCCATCCTTCTGGGAATTCAGCATTGTGGTAAACTTCTTGAACGTCATCATCATCTTCAAGTAAATCTAACATCTTTTGGAATTTCTTAGCTGCATCTTCATCAATTTCAGTATATGTATCTGGAATCATTTTAACTGCTGCTTCTAAGAATTCTAATCCTTCAGCTTCTAAAGCTTCTCTTACTGTACCAAAATCTTCTGGTGCAGTTGTGATTATGAATACTTCTTCTTCATCACTATTGAAGTCTTCAGCTCCAGCATCTAATGCCATCATCATTAATTCTTCTTCATCAAGGTCTCCCTTTTCTATAACAATTTCACCTTTTTCTTGGAACATAAATCCTACACATCCTGTAGTTCCCATGTTTCCACCACCTTTAGTGAAAGCACTTCTTACATTTCCTGCTGATCTATTCTTATTATCAGTTAAAGTATCAACAATAACAGCAACTCCTGATGGTCCATATCCTTCATAAACGATTCTTTCATAATCAACTGCTGATAACTCTCCTGAAGCTTTCTTTATTGATCTTTGTACTGTATCATTTGGCATATTAGCTGCCTTTGCTTTTGCTATTGCATCTCTTAATTTAGGGTTGTTATCAGGATCTGGTCCTCCATTTTTAACAGCTATCATTAACTCTCTACCTATCTTAGTAAAGATCTTCCCTCTTTTAGCATCTGCTTTACCTTTTTTGTTTTGTATATTATGCCATTTTGAATGTCCTGACATTATTTCATCCTCCTAAATCTTAAAATAATCTAAAAATCTTTTTTATTATATCATAATGAAAAATATTAAACAATTTTTGTGTAAATATATGAATTATAAAATTTTAAATAATCTATTTTCTTCCTTAAAATAAATATCTTTTTCACTCTTTTCAACAATAATCTTTCCATTACTTGCTTCAATTGCTTCTTTTTCAATTTCATCTGCAACTGAAACTTCTGCCAAAATATGAACTATAACCTTATCAGTATATTCAGTATCTTCAATATGCCAATTGTTTTGACCACAGAAATACTGTACTTTACCTATCATATCATAATCTAAATGTAGAGATACTTTTACACCTTGAACTTTCTCAACAACTCCACCGGCTTTTAATGCTATAGATGCTCCTTTTGTATATGCCCTAGTAAGCCCCCCTGCACCAAGTAATATTCCACCAAAATATCTTGTTACAACTACTGCACAATCTGTTATATCAGACTTCTTCATAACCTCTAATATTGGAATACCTGCTGTTCCTTGTGGTTCTCCATCATCACTATATCTTTGTATTCCCATATTTTCGCCTATAACATATGCCCAGCAATTATGTCTTGCTTGTTTATGCTTTGACTTTATTTCTGCTACGAAAGCTTTTGCTTCTTCCTCATTTTCTACCCTTTTAGCATATCCAATAAACTCTGATTTTTTTTCGATAAAACTATCTTCACCATATTCCCTAATCGTTATATATGCCACTGTTGTAATTCCTCCTTAATAATGTCAATTCCCCTTAATATTTCATCTTCATTAACTTGAGAAAAGCCTATCTTAAAATAACTTTCTCCCAAATTTAATCCCCTATAAAATATTGTTCCTGGAGTAATATAAACACCTTTTTCCTTTAATT
>PPYE01320276.1_pt1 | contig 26288 bp, 13 predicted proteins | sample 1559881 | NCBI WGS metagenome assembly PPYE01 (sample SAMN08240022, study PRJNA423297) | Human gut metagenome, whole genome shotgun sequencing project. | reverse complement strand
ATTTATATTTATATCACTAATATCTAAAGATTCTAATCTTATTGTATCATTCGAGTTACCAACAATTTCATATGACCCTTTAAAATTTACTATTTCTTTTTTCCAGTAATTTTGAGAAATTTCTCTAAAATGTTCTTGATTATATATAAAAGGATTATGTTTAAAGTCTTCTTTTTCAATTTTTTCTTGAGCTTGAATTGTTATTATTCGAAATATTGAAATGAGAAATATGAAAATTATTTTTGTAATCATTTATATATGCGTTTAAATTTTTATAAATTATAATTTATAAGAGAGGGAGTTATTATCACCCCCTCTCTAATTTCTTACTTTTTAGCGCTTTCTTTCCAAAACCATTTCTTTTTTAATAGCCAGTTGGTAGAATCCATACGGTTGGGAACAGGAACATAATCACCAATATAATTTTGCTCAAAATACTTATTGTGATAAGAAATATAACCAATTCGTCTTATATGTTTTCTATCAATAACTTTATAAAAATATCTATTAGTTTTAAGTCCGTAAATTCCATTATCAGCAATTATCTGTACGCTAACTATACTATCACTTGTAGAATAAGAACCCCATCCTTCTTTCTTTTTATTTTTTGGAGGATCAGAAAGATTTGCATACTCTTTAGTTGGTAATTTACTTCCTGAAAGAGCTACTAATCCGTTATCAAAAAAAGTGATGTAAAAAGAAGTACCCTCTTCCTCCGGCACATTACAAAGAAATGCACCATCGATATCTAGTATTTGGCTTAACCCTGTATCTTTATTTTCGAAACTTGCAGTGAAATATTGGGGTTTAGCCCATGATTTAGTAATACATGAATAAGTCAACAACATACCAAATATACTTATTAGAAATATTTTAATATACCTTTTCATGTTACACAATTATTTCAATTAATACATTATTCCAGGAAAATAGCTTCCTGATTCAAAATATCCCGATGTATCATAACTGCCTGGATGAAAATTTGGTGACTTAACAAAGGGCAAGTGATGAAATCCATTTTGAATAAAATCGCCTATTATTGGGGCATTGATACCCACTCTTGACATTCCTCGAGGTGTCTTTATTCCTAAATAACCCGGACTTGATAATTTTTCGCCCCGATTATAAGTGCCGTATCTATTATCAAAGATTTTTGAACCATTATTATCTCCAACATATTTCTTATCTCCCTCTCCTCCATCAAAATCACTTACAAAACCCTCCTCATCTCTTGGGTTGTTAGTAAATACATTAGTCCCAACAAAGTAATTTTTGTAGCCGACTTCGGTGGCATTGCTTCTCCAACGATCGTTCTTATCACCCATCAAATCATTTTCCCATCGTAAACTAAAGTCTCCATGACGAGCCATGATAGTACCTGTGGATTGTGGATTTTGCCCCATGTATCTATTCCACATAAAACCAATTCCTTTTTTACCATCATCGTAGTTAAACCCAAATGATGCTGCTCCGCTTCCTCCCTTAAAAACACTTCCACTTGCCATCAATGTCCAATCTCCAATTTTGGCACTAACAGAAATGGCTCCTCCAAATTTAAAGCCTTTAAAAGGTGCTTTTCCCACACCTGCTGACAAGAATGCTATCGGAGAAAGAGAAACTCCAAAATCGCCTAAATTTAGGTTAAGAGGAGGAATGATATTTGAAAGAATAGCAGTTGCTACATCTTTAGCCGAATAGACCAAAGCTGCACTATAACTCAACGCTGTTCCACTAAATATTCCTACACCAATTAAGCTACCTGCTGCTGATATTATGCCTGCTGCAACCGCATCAAATCCCCAGTTACCTGTTGCTATTCCATAAGAAGTATAACCAATGCCAAAACCAATTGCTGCTACGATCAAGAACGGTATAAACTCTCCACTAGCATCTGTAAATCGTAAAGGATTGTTAAGTGCATACGAATAACGGTTGAAATTTTGACTCATAAAGGGAACTTGTACATAAGGATCCGGTGAGAGGAATCTACCCAATAGCGGATCATACAAACGGGCATTCATATTAATAAGTCCGAACATAGTAAGGTGTTCATGCCCTGTAAATCCCCTACCTAATATTAATGTAGGAGCTGTTCCAGTTGTATATATTTGTTGATTTACGGGGTTTCGTAAATTTCCCCATGGGTCGTAACTTAATTCTTGTTTTAATGTCCCATTTTGTTGAATTATATGAGTTATACTACCTAAATAATCTCTACCTAGATAATATAAATTCCAAGTGCCACCTTCTTTCGTATAAACAGCAGAGGCAGTATAGGCATCTCCCCCTATATATAGTCGTTCTTTAGCACCGGCTGTACCAGCATCTACTTCATAGTTATTTCCCAGATAATAACGGACAAGCTCATCAGCATTATTCTTTTTAATTTGCATTTTTACTCTTGCTCCATCTGCATTATATGCGAAAGATGTAGTATAAACATCTTCTGCAATAGAAGAAGGGCGCATCAGTCCATTATATGCAATAGATTGATTTCTTAGCGGTATGAAATTTCCACTTGGCATTACTTCTGTAACAGCATAAGGTTTAGCAGAATTAGTATAACCGAACTTACCTACTGATGACATGTTGGTAATATTTCCTTTTGTATCATAGGAAACTGTTTTACCATTAAAGCTTGTTAGACGATTGAGGTTATCATATCCAAAATTTTCCTGAATATTTCTTACGTTGTCTTTTCTCCAATTCAGATTTCCTGTAGTTGGATTTATATTATACCCAAAATTTTGAATAAAGCTGGTTCCCTTTTTGATTGATCTTGTGGTAGGTATTCCATTACTATCATATCCATAATTTCGGATTAGCTCTCCTGACTTAGCTTCTAGAGTCTTTCCAAGTTCATTTTCTTTTGTTAATTTCCATACAGAGGTAGTATTGTTCAATTTGACTTCTGTTAGAGTTCCATTTATATAAACGTAATTTTCAGTTGCAATATTGCCTGTATTGGAACTATAAGCAATCGACGAAGTATTACCATTTGCATAGCTAACTGTTTTTTGTAACCATTTCCCGTCTACTACTGTCTCTTTTTCAGTATTTATTCGCATTAACCCGTCATAGGTAAAGTTTTTACTTGTTCCATTGTTACTGGATTGGGAAGCTAAAAGCCCGTCAGTATTATAGGCATAATTTGTTGTTAATTCACCAACAACTTCTTTTTTTATCATTCTATTGTAAGTGTCGTACGTAAACTTAGTGACCTTGTTTCTAGCATCTGTTTGTTGACTGATGTTACCAGATGCATCGTATGCAACGGTTACAGTACCTGCACTAGGATCTACGATTTTTGTTTGTCGTCCATATGCGTCGTATGTAAATTGAGTAATCACATTACCAGGTGCAGTTATTGAATTTGGTTGTCCATCAGCTCTTAAAGAGAATGTAATTGTCCCTGCCGGATCAGAAACACTAAGAGTATTACCCAATTCGTCAAAATTCGTAGTTCTAGTTACATTGTCAATAGTAGAAGTAGTACTCTTGACTTTATAAGAATATGTTTCTCTCTTTCCTGTGGCATAAGATAATGTTAATATTCTGTCAAAGGAATCATAAGTATACGTATTCCATTTTGTAGGGGAAGTTCCTTTAAATGGTAGTGAACTCTTTTGAAGTCTTCCCTTATTGTCATATATGAAATCAGAATAGAGGTATGAGCCATCAAATCTCATCGTACCCGTTCTAATTTCTTGCCCTAAAGCATTATAATATGATTGAGAAATTGGTTTTCCGGTGGAAGCGAACGTTTTTAGTGTTATCGCATCTGTCGGAGAAGAAGCCCAGGCAAAAGAGGTAGTTTGAACAGTCCCATCAGGATTTGTTGTTTTTATACTTCGTCCTAGTGCATCATACTCAAATTTGGTTTCAAGACCTTTCTTATTTTTTTGAGAACTAATCTGATTCTTTGTATTATAGATATATGTAACATAAAATCCCATAGGGTCAGTTTTTTTAGTAACCCGTCCAAATGAGTCATATTCATATTTCGTAGATAACCAATTGGAAGATGTATAAGCCTTAGATTTAGATTCGGTAACATTCCTATTAGTATCATAAATATAAGACTCTTCTGATTCTAAATTATTATTTACTAAATATTTTTTTGAAGTAATCAGCCTTCCTGTGTTATAGAAATATTCCAGCTTCGTTGTCATAGATGAAACTCCACTACGTTCATTGATTTTTGTTTGAGACACTAACTCACCTAATAAATATGGTGTTCCCGTGTGGTTATTATATACATTTGTTTCTGTCGACTTTAATCCACCTCCAAAATCGGATATTTCTTTTGTTACATTTCCATAAGAATCATAAGCATAAGTCTTGGTAGCCAAAATACCCTTGACCTTATTTTTTTCTACTTTTTTAGTTAAAGTAATATTTGCAATTTTATTACTAGCAATACTTACAGTATAAGTATTTGTTACAGTAAGTCTGGAATTATCAGTAGACTTAACCAGGCTGAAATTAAAAGGATCATAAGTTGTAGAGGTATATTCTCCTGTAATAAGATCATTGGAGTTAATGCGTTCAAAACCTCTAAACCCAAGTCCTTGTTTGTGTACAATAGCATTAGTATATTGATAATAAGCTCCACCTATTTTTATATTATTATTATAAGTTTCTGTTGCACTAAGTACATTTAGACCTCCATAATAATTTTGATATGGGAATTTAGCTCCATATCCTTTAGAATATAACATACCATAACCATCCTCATTTAATTGACTGTACTCAAATTTTGTTATATTGCCAATACTATTAACTATTCCTGTCAATAATCTTGACTTTGAATAATTTGCTTTAAAAGCAACTCTAGTTGCTATTCCATTTTTTATGGCAACCAATTGATTATTGTAATTGTAATTATTGATGTTTGTAGGAATCACAATTGACTCTTTTGTTACTGATGTATTGGCAGAACCAATATATTTGTTATTTGCAATAAAATATGTAGCAAGTGTTACATTATCTGATGTTCCATAAGTTTCAACTAAATCTGCTTGCCCATCTCCATTTACATCTTGTACTAAGAATCGAGAAGACTCAATTTTAGTAGTGATTGAGATATCTTTTCCTTGAAACCAACCATCTCCTTCTGAATTATAAACGGTCCACGTTGAACCTCCACCTTTTGTTGGCGATAAAAGGAAGTCGACTTTCCCATCTCCATTAAAATCTCCGGCAAGGAAATCTCTATCTACAAGATTTGTTTTATTAAGACTATAATTAGTGTGTACATGCCTAATACTATGCGTTGTTCCTACAATATCAAGTGTATATATTTTTAGTCCATCTCCATCAATCAATGCCAAATCTGTTTTTCCATCACCATCATAATCAATGGCATAAAGTTTATCAGAATTTTTTTTGGCATCTTCACCTCTATATTGCACATAATGATTAAAAGGACTACTTATAGTTGTCATTTTATTTTTTTCTAAATCAAAAAGATAGGCTGTTGTTTTCGATCCAATGACCCCGGAGGTGGAAACAGCCAAAATTTCCATTTTCCCATCTCCATTAAAATCGCCTGTATAAAAGAACTTAGGAGTTATACTTTTTTTACCTCTATGATCTAATAAAGAGTTCAAGTAAAATGTACGAGTATATTTTTTAGCTATTCCAGCATAAAGGTTTGGAGTATATACGTGAAAGTCTAATTTTTCTTGGCTACCTGAAATAATACTATTAACTTTTATTATTTCTTCTCCCTCAAAGTCATCTAAGTCTCCACAAAATATATCTAAGAAACCACTTTCGGTCTTTAACGTTGGACAAAACCCAGCTAAATTACCTGACAATCCAGTAGATATTATTATTTTTTCATCGCCTTTGTAATCGTTATAAATCCAGTTCTCAGAATGTCTGAATGCCGTTGAATGTCTATAATGCTCAACAAAACTAGCTTTATTCGGTAAAGTTATTATACCATCATCCTCCGAGCCATAATCAAATTTTCCTTTTGTAACTCTAAGTTGGTTTGCAGTAGTATAATTGTACCACTCCATCATTTGTGTATTTGCTTTTGAAAAAGATTCAATTTGTTTGTTATCTCCATAATACATTATTAACGGATTGAGAGACCTTCCTCCTTGACTACATTCTATTTTCGAGAGCAATGAGGCTTTTGCTATAGTACTATAAACTAATTGATATATATTAATGCTAGTTCCATTATATTTTGTTTCTATCTTCGACAAAATACTATTAAATGTTGTTGCATAACCACCTATATATAAAGAGGGAATATCATAAGAAGAACGTGAAGTAGAATATATAAATTCAACAGATGCCTGTTGAAGTTGTCCATAGGTAATTTTATCTAAACGGTAATACCGATTAGTATATGTATAAAAATAATTAATAGAATTTCCATACAAATCAGTTATTTTAGTTAAGGGATATGAGGATTTAATGTTACTGGCTTCGTTTATATTTCCGTAAATGGCTACACTACCATTAGGATAATAAACAGTGAAATATTTCAGGAGTGTACCGCTTATGGTAGCTACAACTTTAATATTTCCTTGTTCTGTTTGGTATGTTATATTTGTTGCAGTCGAAGAGAGTTTGATTAATCTAATACCATCAAATGTAAAAGAAGCATCAGTATTGTATTTAATACCTTCTGTTTTACCATCATAATAAATTGATTTGTTGGTGCGACTAATTTGAGATAAACCTGAAATAGACCAACCGATTCCTAATATTCCATTAGAAGCATTACTATTATACGAAAGCCCTACTTGTGGAGAAGAGCCTTTGCTGTTCTTGGGCATTTCAATCGGAATGTTAATAGTCATTGCCCCAGAATGATCAATTTTAGTCATATATGCAATTTCTCCAACTGCACGACTTTTATCTATACTGTAAGATTTTGGAATTTGAGGTTGCAATTCTATACCGGGATAATAAGCAGCTCTAATAGTTGGTTTCTTTTTTTCTCTTTCGACTTTAGTACTATCAATAGTTAATTCTTTGACAGTTCCTTCAGGAGCAACATTGAAAATGTCTTTAGGAGTAATTTGTGCATTTAACTGAATACTAATAGAAATAAACGCAACAATTGATATTATAGATAATTTATTTTTCATAATCTGTGAAGTCTTTAGATAGGGTTATTTTTTATGATCTTCCAAGTAGTTTTTTCACCATCAATTTCGACAATTAGGATATAAGTACCAGCTTGTCTACTGCTGATATCAAGTTCTATGTAAGTTGAATCAATTTCCTTTTTTAGAACTTGTTGACCATTAATAGTTAGTATTGTAATAATACCAGATTTTATATCATCAATGTCTGATATTTCAACAGCAAGTTGCCCATATGTTGGATTAGGATATATTTTTATATGCCTTTTAGCAACTTCTTCTGTGAAAAATGTATTTTTATCTTCATCTGATAAGGCCATAGACCTCGTTGAAAGAATGATTTCCCGTTTAACTCTGTTTCCAGCTGCATCATAAGCATACGAAATTTTATTTTGTCCTAATAAGACAAAAGAGTATGCAAAACAAAAAAGGAGTAAAAGTTTTTTCATAATAAAAAATTGTTTTAAAATTAAAATTCACTTGTTTATATAATTGAAATATGTATTAATAATGAAATCTATGTTATTAAATCTTTATGTCTTAATCTAAATATTGGATTCTATATGTGCTTAATAGGATTATATATTTGCAAAGATAAAAATATTTTAATAAAAAGATGTTTTTTTTATGAAAAATGCACACATGTGATTTGTTTATTTTATTGGATCAATACTGTTTCTTAGTAACAGTTATATAAATAGGTTATTGAGGTGGTAAGGTGAGGGGGTGACTGAAAGTGATTCTCTTTTTATCGCTTAAACTTGCTGCTGTTAGAATTAGATTTCATTAAAAAATATGAAATATACTTTATTTGAAAAAATAAAATATGTATAATTTAAAATTTCCTATATTTATACTTGCATAAGAATCAGTAATAACACTGCCCAATATAAATCTTTATGTAACAATTTCGTTTCTTGTAAAAAAACTACGAATGATATACAGTTTATTACTTTAGATAAAGCCTATCCAAAAAGTCGGATAACTTCCTTTTTTGTACTTTCCTGAACTTGTATTCTGCTATTTTTTTCCTTATTTTGCCTTTCTCAAAAAAGCATTTACTATAAACACAAAACCGATGAACTATTCCGGAAAAGAAAAGCGTCTACTACTCATCATTCGTCTGCTCATCTTATTTTTTATGGTCGCGCTTATCATCTCAGGTGCTACGGCATTCCCGCTTGAAACCGAATTACAAATCTTTTGTAATCTTCTCGGCATCTCAACCGATGTACCGGCAGACACCTATACCGGTTATCAGCATTGGTTTGCCTGGATATATGAAGGACTTTCGCAAACTAATCAGAACTATCCCTTTCTTGCTTATGGCACCGATTGGCTGGCGTTCGCCCACATTGCCATTGCCATTGCCTTTGTTGGAGTATATGTGAAACCTGTGCGTAACATCTGGATTGTTTATTGGGCCATGATACTTTGCATAGCCATTATGCCGGTTATATTTATTTGCGGTCCCATACGTCATATACCTTTTACTGGCAATTGGTAGATAGCTCATTTGGTATCTTTGGTATCATTCCATTGATACTATTGCTGCATTATATACTGAAACTAGAACGTCTTAGCTCTGGAAGATATTAGTGATTACAATTGGAGTAGTTAATTTTCAATGATGGCAATGAATGATAAGACAGATTTTCATGTTATTGCTAAAATTATCAGCGTGATATATTATAATAATTAAAATATAGTTATATTAATAAGTTATGAAAATCAAGCTAGTATATATATATATACTTTTTCATTTAACTTGTTGGACTTCGTGGATGCAATTATTTCTTTTCCGAATATTATCGTTATGATGAAGTCATTTCTCGAGAAATCAGTCAACGGGTTGATAAAGAGACTGACATTATTTGTGTACTTATTCCTCGTAAAATATACTATCGCATCGGTGAGCGTCCTGAGTTAGGCGTAGTGATTATCAATAAAACTGACAGTGTAATTTATTTGCCAAATATGGAGGGATCATATCTGGGGTTAAGGCTTCCTATCACGAATTTTAAAGTGCTTAATCGGAGTATCAAACAGACGAGAATGTTTGCCCGATGTTTAACCGCATGGTACCTAATGAGCTTACTCGACTGGCTCCAGGTGAATGTTTTAACCTGTTGGACAGATACCGTATTGAGACTCAATTCCATGAAGCTGATACTATATTCCGAACGAATGTCTACACTTCCATCAGTTTGGAAAATTATTGGCCACACGAGGACTTGGAAGGTAATAACTTTCTACTTCCGGGTAACTACGATTTGCAATTTGTTTACAGTACAGTAAGAGATACGACTAACCAATTTATGTTCGATCTACTTGTTGACGAAAGTGAATAGCCGAAAGAGAATATGGCAATTTTAGATAGTATTCCGGAAGTGGTATTAAAGAGTAATGTGGTAAGGTTGAAGTATAGAGTATTCTGATACTGATTAATTCATGAGTCTAACGGGGAGGAGACTGGAAATTAAGATAGAATAATTCAACCTGTTTAATAATATATCACCATCCTGATTTCCTGTCGTGTGATAAAATCATCCGTATAATATAAATCTACTTTCATATTCCGGTCACTCTTCCATGATAAGGTATAAAATGTATGGTATTTTTTTTCCTTTTTTAATTTTCAATGTGATTTGCATTTACGGAAATAAAATCATATTCCGAATTCATAGTATGGTTTTTATATTGTTCATAGTTTTACAGAGTTTGCCTGTGTGTTTCATGTGGCTAAATTTAATAATATTTATCGGATGTACGTAAAATTGCTGTAAATTTATGTGTGTTTGATGTAACGACCTCCAACTTTACCTCCCTTCTTCACAACCGTCTCATAAAATAATACATAGGTTGTATTTAGCTGCTTTTACCGGAAGGTAGGACGAACTTTCTATTTTTTGCGTTCATAGTGCAACTTTTAGATGTACAAATCTTCTACTTTTGATTTATCTAACAGATGCAGATTCGTTAATTTTAAATTTGAAACTATGAAGAGGCAGAATTATATGCTTAAGTGCATAATCACCTTATTGTTTATTCAATTATCATTTTGGGGAAATGTTTATGCCCGTGATGTTTCCTTCGGTCAATGGAGTATTCATTTTGATGAAGAAACAAAGCTAATATCTTTATCAAAGAATGATGTAATAATTCTTAAAGATGTATTCATCAGGTTCAACAATTCTTCGGTTTTTTATAACAGTACAGAATATACTGATATCAGTTTTACAGAAGAGGATGTCACTGATGTAGTAGGTGCGGCACGTAAATGTGTTATACAATACAGAAAAGAAAATGCTCCTATAATTGAACAGGTATTTTATCTGTATCCTTCCGAAGATTACTTTTTGACAGAAGTTTATCTGAATTCCGTTACCGGTAAAAATCTGGTTACTAACTACATTGCTCCGATATATACAACAGCACAAAATCAGTTCTTACCTAAGAGTAATGATAACCGTCTATTATTTGTTCCTTTTGATAATGACGGTTTTATAACTTATGGTTCCTTACCTCTGTCTCAATCAAAATCATCCAGTGCTGTACATTCTCCCGGTCCGCTGGCACGTGATACAATTTCTTTTGAAGTCACTTCCATATTTAATGGTAATACCCAGAACGGCCTTGTTATCGGCTCCGTAGAACATGATACATGGAAATCTGCCATTCGGATGGTTGGGAACCGTGATAACCAGAGTATTACAAAATTAGAATGCTTTAGCGGAGCAAGCCATTCTGCTACACGGGATGAAAAACCGCATGGGAGTTTAAGAAAAATGACTGTAAAATCGGCTAAAATGTTTGTGGGCTTTTTCAATGATTGGAGATCAGGAATGGAAAAATTCGGAGAAACCAATGCTGCCATTATTCCTAAAAGAGAGTGGACAAAAGGCACTCCTTTCGGATGGAATAGTTGGGGAGGCATGGAAAAAAAGGTCAATTATGAAGGTGTAATTTCAGCCTCTGATTTTGTGAAAGAGCATTTGCAAGGCAAAGGCGGATTTGGTGCAGATGGAGTTGTTTTTGTTGGTCTGGATTCTTATTGGGACAACCTGAATTGGGAACAGTTGGAAAGTTTTGCCCAACATTGTGTGGCAAACGGACAAATACCGGGAATTTACTGGACACCATTCAATGATTGGTTTCCGGAGAATGATCGTGCTATTGAGGGAAATAATGGTTATCGGTACAGCCAGTCTCAATTAAAAGTGAATGGTCAGAGACGTAAATTATATGGGGCCGCTTGTATGGATCCTACAGCTCCGGTTACTTTATCAAGAATAAACTACATTATTGATAAGTTTAAAGCTACTGGGTTTAAATATATCAAATTAGACTTTATGACTGCTGGTATGATAGAAGCAGACAGTTATTACAATAAAGAAATTACCACTGGAACTCAGGCTTACAATTATGGAATGAATTACATACGCGAACGTTGCGGTGATGATATGTTTATAGTTTTATCGATAGCGCCCCTTTTTCCTTATCAATATGCCCAGGCTCGCCGTATCAGTTGCGATGCATGGGGAAATTCAGGGGATAATAATTATATGATGAACAGCCTCTCTTTTGGTTGGTGGCTGGATCGTATATACGCATATAATGATCCGGATCATATTGTAATGGGAGATGTTAGTGAAGCTGAGAATATTACCCGTATTACCACAGCAGCTGTAACCGGCTATTTTATGGTAGGAGATAACCTCTCTACTAAGGGAAACTATATAGGAACAGAAATCTCTCAGGAGAAAGTGAAAAAGTTTGCAATAAACGAACGGGTAAATGCCATAGTCCGTTTAGGAAAATCTTTCAGGCCTGCCTATGGGCACAAAGTATCTGGCCCTAGTCGTGCTGTAGACCTGTTTACTTTGGAAACACAAGATGCGTATTACATTGCTTATTTCAATTACGATGATGGAGTGAAAAGCGGGCAACTCTCTTTGGATGAACTTGGGATTAACCCAGAAAATATTTCCGGAGGCATCGAATGCTGGTCAGGCCAGAATATAAATCTCTCAAATGGCAAGCTTTCTTATGATCTGCCTAAGCACCAGGCTGAGATTTACCATTTATATAAGAAACAATAACTCTTAAACTTAAATAGTAGTAATATGAAAAAAAGAAGTAAAATTAAAACTTTTACCTCCTTGTTGATGTGTTGTTTATTAGTGGGGTTCTCCTCTTGCAAAGATGATGATGAAAAGAAGAAAGAACATGACCCTAGTAAACCTATAGTACTAACGGATTATTATCCGAAAGAAGGAGGTATCGCTACAAAGGTTATTATTAGTGGAGAGAACTTTGGTACTGATCCAAGTAAAATCAATGTGTATTTTAATGAGACTAAAGCTGCTGTAATTAATACTACAGGAGACAAGGTATATGTAATTACTCCTCGTAAACCGGGAGAGGATTGTGTGATTTCGGTACATGTCGGTGATAGTAAGGCCGATTTCGAAGAACATTTTACTTATTATATTCAGACAACAGTTACCACACTGTGTGGTATGCCGGGAACTCCCGGGGTTCAGACAGGCAACTTGGCTCAAACCCAATTTCCAAATGTTACTTATCTGGCAATTGATAAAGACCACAATCTTTTTGTCTGTTTACGTGAGTTGGATAGTTATTATGACAATAATAAATTAGTATTAGTCAATGAAATTGAAGATAAAAGCCAGTTACTGATTCCTAACACCGGTGTTCCGCTTAACCAACCTTGTATGTTTGAAGATGGCCAAACTGTTTACATACCGTCGGACAACGCGACTGGATATTGGGAACTTTCATCAAAAAATATGTGGAGTCCACGCAAAGCCAATTTGCGTAAAGATCCGGCTAGTCCGAGTTATGAAATAGAATATAAGCATTCTTTTGCGATGTGTAAATATGATGGATTTATGTATACACGCTCAAAGAACGGTAATTTATTGAAATTTGATCCTAAAACGGGTTTATGCATATTAGCTGCAACGGGATTGATGAATGGCAGTGATTCTTACATGATTTTCAGCCCATATTTGGGGGAGGAACACATTTTATATCTTGCCTATACAAATTCCCACTGTATCTACACTTACGATCTGAAAACCGGTAAGCATACTCTCTTTGCCGGCACCACCGGCCAGTCAGGTTACGCTGACGGACCTTGCGAAAGCGCACAATTTAACGAGCCTCGTCAGATCATTGTGAGTTCAGATAATGAAATCTATCTGGCTGACAGTAATAATCATGTTATCCGTAAAATATCTCAGGATGGGGTTGTAAGTACAGTAATCGGACAAGGCGGCGTAGCAGGCTTTCAGGATGGAACTCCTGAAGATGCATTATTTAACAGGCCTTTTGGAGTCGCTTTAGATTCCGATGGTACCATCTATATCGGTGATTATGAAAATCAGTGTGTACGCCGTTTGGCAATAGAATGATTGTCAGGCTTTAAAAATAATCTATGATGAAAAAATATTTATTATTATTGTTCCTGCTCTGCGGCTATATGGTTACGTTCGCGCAGCAATCCACATTTACCTTATCAGGACTCATACTGGACGAGACTGATACCCCTGTTATCGGAGCAAACGTCTATGTAAAAAACTCTCCCGGTGTGGGGGCTGTTACCGATATTGACGGTAAATTTAATATCAAAGCAAATAAAAATGAGATATTGGTTATTTCATACCTCGGTTACAAGCAAGTTGAATATCTGGTCACCAAATCCGATCCAAACATTCTTATTAAGCTTGAACAAGATTCCCAGGTTCTTGAAGAGACTGTAGTTGTAGGGATGGGTACACAGCGTAAAGTCAGTTTAACAGGTGCTATCACCACTATATCACCTTCTGAACTGCAAACACCTGCAACAAATATCAATAATATGTTGGGAGGACGCGTTCCTGGTATCATATCCGTACAACGAAGCGGGGAACCCGGAAAAAATATATCTGAGTTCTGGGTTCGCGGTATCGGTACCTTTGGGGCAAATAGTAGTGCATTGGTACTCATTGATGGTCTTGAAGGTAATTTGAGTGAAATAGATCCTTCGGATATCGAAAGTTTCTCTGTTCTTAAAGATGCGTCTGCAACTGCTGTATACGGTGTTCGTGGGGCCAACGGAGTTGTATTGGTTACTACTAAGAGAGGTACAGTCGATAAATTGCAAATAACGGGACGTGTCAACTTCACCCTTTCTCGTTTGGTAGATATGCCCGAATATCTGGATGCTTACGAATATGCGAAACTGGCTAACGAAGCCCGCGAAGTACGTGGCAATTTTCCTGCCTATTCAGATATGGAACTGGACCTTATCAAATATCAGCTCGATCCTGACTTATATCCCAATGTGAATTGGCAGAAAGAGATTTTGAACCGTACAGCTTTGCAACAAACTTATTATGTAAACGCCCGTGGAGGGGGGAGCCTTGCACGTTACTATTTAAGTCTCGGTATGTCTAATGAATCTGCTGCTTACAAGCAGGATAAGTCTTCTAAATATGCACAACAAGTCGGATATCGCACTTATAATTACCGTGTCAATCTGGATATTAACCTGACCAAGACAACAAAAGTCTATTTTGGTTCCGATGGATTTATTTCGGAAAAAGCTGAGCCCGGTAATGCTAATACCGATGCTCTGTGGGCTGCTCAGCGTAATCTGACACCTCTCACCATTCCTAAAGCTTATTCCACCGGTGAGTTACCTGCTTATGCTGCTGACGATGCTTATTCTCCTTACGTGATGCTGAATCATACCGGTATGGCAAAGAGACGTAGTTTCCGTGGAAAATCTACAATTGAGCTTAAACAGGAGTTTGACTTTATCACAAAAGGACTTAGCGCCCGGGCGCAAATAGCATACGATACGGAAAATGTAAGAAAAGAAATCCGCTCGGTACAACCTACAATGTATTATGCCGATAGGCGTCGTTACACAGGCGAACTGGGACTTTTTGTAAGGCTTCCGTCAAAACCTGTTGAGTTCAAACGTGAAGACGAACAATATTATAAATTCCATTTCGAATCAATGGTAAATTACGAGAGGCTGTTTGCTATGGAACATCGTGTTTCTGCATTAATGTATTATTATATGAGCAGCGAACAAAAGGGTGACGATATCAAAGATAAAGAGGAGAGTTTATGGAGTATGTATGCAATTCCTATCCGGTATCAAGGATTGTCTGGTAGGGTCACTTACGGATTTCGCGATACCTATTTTGCGGATGTTAATTTCGGGTATACAGGTTCGGCTAACTTCGCTAAAGGAGAACGATTCGGATTTTTCCCGTCGGCATCTATCGGATGGGTTCCCACCGGATATGATTGGGTACGCGAAAATATACCATGGCTCGATTTTCTTAAAATCCGTGGTTCGTATGGTACGGTAGGCAATGACCGTTTGACGGATAAACGCTTTCCTTATCTTACTCTTTTAACATCCGGTAGCGGCGGCGGCTGGGGAAGTAGTGATGGTTGGATAAAAGAAAATATAATAGGTGCGGACAATCTTATCTGGGAAGTAGCTAAAAAAACAGATATTGGTCTCGAAGGTAAATTATTTAATGAGCGTCTTAGCTTTGTTGTAGACTTCTTCCACGACAAACGCGATGGTATTTACCAGGAACGTCAGCAAATTCCCGAATTCGTAGGTTTGGAAAATATGCCTTATGGTAATGTCGGAAAGATGGTCAGCTACGGTTCAGACGGTAGCATATCTTATACGCAAAACATCAATAAAGATATGTCTTTTACTTTACGCGGTAATTTTACCTATTCTACCAATGAAGTGAAAAACTCCGAACAACCTTATCAAAAATACGACTACCAGAATAAGTCGGGGTTTGTTGACAACGCCTTCCGTGGTTACATTGCTCTCGGGCTTTTCCGTGATCAGGCTGATATCGATGCCAGCCCCAAACAGACATTCGGTACTTATTTGCCCGGTGATATTAAATACAAAGACGTCAACGGAGATGGTGTGATCAACGAAGATGATAGAGTACCTTTGTCTTATCCCAACTTTCCCCGCCTGATGTACGGTTTCGGAGGAGAATTCACTTATAAGAATGTAACTCTCGGCTTCCTCTTTAAGGGAACGGGCAACACCGACTTCTATTTCATTGACGATAATGGATATTGGGATAAAGGAAAGAATGGTGAAGGTTACGTACCTTTCTATGGTGGAAAAACAGGTAATGTCCTTAAAATTGTCGCCGACCAGAAAAGCCGCTGGACACCGGCATCCTATTCAGGTGATCCTTCTACGGAAAATCCCAATGCCCGTTTTCCACGTCTTAGCTATGGTAAAAATGAGAACAATACACAGTTCTCTTCCTTCTGGCATGCGAATTCCCGCTATTTGAGGTTACAGGAAATTAGTCTCAACTATAATTTACCTGCCCGGAAGCTTTTGAAATCCTTAGGGATCAGGTCTTTAGATTTGCAATTTGTAGCCTCCGACCTTTTTACATGGAGCCCAATGAACTTATGGAATGCCGAACAAGCGGATCACAACGGAGGAGCTTATCCTATTCCGCAGCGTTTCGCTTTCCAAATGTATGTCAATTTTTAAGGAACGTCCAGAATAAAACAGAAAAATATGAAATTCATAAATAAAACCACTTTATTAGTCGCCTGTTTCACATTGATAGGCCTAATGAATTCGTGCGATTATCTGAGTGTCGATGAATACTTTGACGACACATTGAAATACGATTCCGTATTTGCCTATAAAATGAATCTTGAAAAATATCTTTGGGGAGCAGCAGGGGATTTACCTGATGAAAGCAAAATTTTCGGAAACGATGCTACTCCCGGCATAACAGCTGCCGATGATATATTTACATTGATGAATACTGACCTTTTTCATGGGAAAGCCCTTACACTCGGATTAGTATCCGCAAGTGATATGAATGGACTGGGAGTATGGGGAGGATGCTATAAAATTATACGCCGTGCCAATACAATTATAGCCCGGATCGATGAATGCAAAGACATCTCTCCTCTGGAAAAGCAAGAATTATTAGGGTATACCCATTTTTTACGTGGATATGCCTATTATCATATCCTTATGAATCAGGGACCCGCTGTTCTGTTGGGGGATGAGGTACTCGATAATAATGAAGATCCTGAATACTATAACCGCGAACGTGCTACCTATGATGAAACAGTGGAATACATTTGCTCGGAACTCGAAACTGCGGCTCAATATATCCCTGCCAATGTGCCTATAGCTAATTACGGACGACCTAATAAAGGAGCCGCATACGCCATTATTGCCCGCTTACGGCTTCATGCCGCCAGTCCTTCATTCAACGGGGGGCCATCTGCCTATCGTTATTTCGGTAACTGGAAGCGCGAAACTGATGGTGAATATTATGTTTCTCAAACTTATGATGAGCGTAAGTGGGCCCTTGCGGCAGCTGCAGCCAAGCGCGTGATGGACCTGGACAATGGTCAAAGATACGATTTACATACTGTAGAAGCATCAAGCTCAGGCACATATATCACACCTCCTCTTCCCGAAGGAGTACCTGCTGACCCCTATCCTAATGGAGCCGGAGGGATCGATCCCCTGAAATCATATACAGATATGTTCAACGGAGAAACTTTCGCTACACAAAACAAGGAGTTTATATGGGCACGTAATTCGGGTGAAGTGAAAGAATATACCCGGCAATCCTTTCCCATGTTTATGGGAGGATATAACGGGATGGCTTTGACACAAAAAATAGTCGATGCTTATAAAATGCGTGACGGAAAAACCATTAAAGAGGCAGAAGCTGTGGGAGAGTATTCTGAAGAGGGCGTTTCCAGTACTGCACAGGTATTTTCCGGCTATCGTCTGAATAAAGGGATATTCAATATGTATAACAATCGGGAGATGAGATTCTACGCTTGTGTAGGTTTCAGCCAATGTTACTGGCCTGGAACTTCTTGCAGTAGTTCGGGATTCTTCAATCAAACGATTGAGTATTACATTGGCGGTAATTCCAGCAGGGAGTCTGCTACCGGTGAACATAAAATGTTCAACTACACCCCGACCGGATATGTATTGAAGAAATACATTCATCCCGAAGACAACTGGTATAATGGAGGTGGTTCCACCCGTCTGGACAAGACATTCCCGATTATTCGTTATGCCGAGATACTCCTTTCTTTCGCCGAAGCAGTCAATCACCTGCATAATTCCCATACCATAACTCTTCAGAGCGGCGAGACATATGAACTCTCCAGAGCCGGCAATTTGCAAGACATGATTAATGCCTTTAACCGCGTTCGCTACAGAGCCGGCTTGCCCGGCCTTCGCCCGCAAGATTATGCCGATGAAGAAGCTATGAACCAACAGATCATTACCGAACGTTTTGTCGAGTTCCTTGCCGAAGGACGCCGTTTCTATGATTTGCGTCGTTGGGGAATCTACGAAGAAGAAGAAAGTAAACCTATTGAGGGAATGAATATAGACGGAAATAAAACAGACTTTTACCAACGTACTATTGTCAATCATGCCGACTATCGCAATCGTGTTGTTGACAAGAAAACTGTTTTTCTACCTCTTCCGCGTAATGAAATATTGAAGACCCCGAAAATAGATCAGAATCCCGGGTGGGAAAACTAATTAATAAAAGGAGGAAAATATCATGAAAATAAATCGTATAATACTACTTGTGGTCGGAGTCCTCGCTCTCACAGCCTGCGATGAAGATGCACAATTTGATAAAGAACTATACAAAAAAGTAATTTGTATCCTTAGCGACGCAGACCAGTCTTTCTCTGTCTATCACGATTTGGGGCAACCTGAAACAACCGGCTATATCAGTATCCTTTACGGGGGAACAAAACACATAGAAAAAGATGTGGTCGTAGAGCTTGAACGTGACGAAGAATTACTTTCGAGATACAATAAACTTAATTTTGATATTGATTCAGCCAAGTTTGTTCGTGAACTTGCTCCTGATCACTATACGATTGAAAGTCTTTCGACTGTCCTTAGAGTAGATAAAGAAGATCCGTATAACACTATTCCTGTGCGTGTACGCCCCGAAGGTCTGTCACCCGATTCCGTCTACGCGATACCGTTACGCATTAAAAGTGTATCTGATTACGAGATCAATTCGCAGAAAAACTCTATTTTATACCGTGTTGTACTTAAAAATGATTATGCACTTCAATCACCAACCACTTACTATAGGGTAAGAGGAACTGATATCCTGTTTAAAGAAAACGGTGAAGAAGATAAAAGAAGTACATTCTCTTTGAGTCGTGTTGTAGCGCCTCTGACAAAGAATTCGATTCGTTGTTTTGTAGGAATGAATACTTATGAAGTAGCAAGCCTGACTCAGGATGCAGTAAGAAAATACGGTATGAGTATTTCTGTCAACGAAGATAATACCATTGCTTTAGAGGCTCTTGGAACTGCCCAGATTGAACTTATTGAAGATACAGAAAGTAATTATATGTATAATTATTCCACTAACTTATATTCAGTGAAGTTATTTGAACTACACTATCGTTACCGTTTATTGAAAGATGGAGCCGATGGTAATAATGGGGATACAGATTATGGAGTGTGGCATGAAATGAGGGAGTCGATGTCGTATACAGAATCGGTCATACCATAAATAGGAGGTTTAAAGCAATAAGGATTTAGATACAAAAGGTAAAATAGTATTGTTTTTAGTAAATTGCTTAAATAAGGTCTCATGGATATAAAGATGAAAATTCCCTTACCCCATGAGACCTTTTTAATAAAACACATGCTTTTAAAATATATTTATATGGCAAAAAACAGGATGCAGAAGGTACTTATCTTATCATTAATATTCGTCACAGGTTTCAGCATAGGACTAAATGCCTCTTCATCAAAAGATCCCGTTGACTATATCAACCCCTACATGGGAAATATCAGTCATCTGTTAGTCCCCACCTACCCAATTGTGCATCTTCCTAACAGTATGATAAGGGTTTATCCGCAAAGAGGTGATTATACATCTGATAAGATACATGGACTTCCTTTGATACAGATAAGCCATCGGGGTTCTTTTGCATTCAATTTATCACCTTTTCAGGGAAACGAACCGGAATTATCCCGTATCATCAATTTTGATTATGACAATGAGTCCATAAAACCTTATCATTATCAGGTTGATCTTTGTGATCAGCAATTGCATGTAGAATTTGCTCCCTCACATCAATCGGCAATGTATCATTTCGACTTTAAACAAAATAAAACTCCTTATCTTATTTTGAATGCCGGAAATGGTGAATTGGAAATAAATGAAAATGTTATTTCCGGTTATCAGAATATGTGTAATAACGTGCGGGTTCATATTTACATGGAAATGGATATAAAGCCAACTAAAACAGGTACATTGCAAAGTGATAAACTCCAAGTAAACAAACAGAAAGCTCAAGGCGAGAATACTTGTGTTGTTGTAGCATGGGATTCGGCACCAATGTCTTTGAATGTCCGTTATGGAATATCTTACGTTAGTGTGGAACAGGCAAGGAAAAACTTAGAAAGAGAAATTAAAGACTTTAATATAAAAAAGGTGATTGCCGAAGGACGCCGTAAATGGAATGAAGAATTAGGGAAAATTCAGGTAACCGGTGGTACGAACGAAGACCGTTTTATATTTTATACGTCTTTGTACCGGTGCTTGGAACGTCCGGTCAATATTAGTGAAGACGGATTTTATTTCAGTGTCTATGATGGCAAAGTGCATGATGATGGAGGCTACGATTATTATACGGATGATTGGATTTGGGATAGCTATAGAGCAGCCCATCCTTTACGCATACTAACCGATCAGAAGAGGCATACTGATATTATACGCTCCTATCTGAGAATGTCGAAATTAAGTTCAGATTATTGGTTTCCTAATTTTCCCGAAATTACGGGTGATTCCCGCCGTATGAATTGCAATCATGGGGTTTCCGTTATTGCAGATGCATGGTATAAAGGTGTGCGTGATTTTGATTTGCAACAGGCATATAAATACACAAAGGCGGCAATCGAAGAAAAGACCTTAGCTCCCTGGTCTAGTGCAAAAGCCGGTTGGATAGATCAATTTTACAAAGAGAAAGGATATATACCTTCCTTAATTCCGGGGGAGCCGGAAACTGTGCCGGAGGTTAACTCTTTTGAGAAGCGCCAGTCAGTAGCTGTTACGTTAGGAACTTCTTACGATCAATGGTGTCTGTCCCGTATTGCATCTGCACTTGGATTAGACAAAGAAGCCGGACATTATTTATCATGTTCATATAACTACCGTAATCTCTTCAACCCTCAGACTGCTTTCTTCCATCCGAAAGATAAAGACGGTAAGTTTATTGAACCATTCGACTATCGATTTTCGGGAGGGCTTGGTGCACGTGAATATTACGGTGAGAATAATGGCTGGGTTTATCGTTGGGATGTTCAACACAATTTTGAAGATTTGGTAAAAATGATGGGAGGAGCAAGTGCTTTTTGTGAGAATCTCGATGCAACTTTTAATGAATGGCTGGGCAAACCCAAATATGAGTTTTATGCACAATTGCCGGATCATACCGGTAATGTAGGACAATTCTCGATGGCAAATGAGCCCTCTTTACACATTCCTTACTTATACAACTATGGTCAAGCTCCGTGGAAGACTCAAAAGAGAATTCGTTCTTTGATCCGTCAATGGTTCCGGAACGACCTGATGGGAGTTCCCGGAGATGAAGACGGAGGCGGACTTTCTTCTTTTGTTGTATTTTCGATGATGGGTTTTTATCCTGTTACTCCGGGCTTGCCGGTTTATCATATTGGAAGTCCCTTTTTCTCATCCATAAAGTTGAAGCTGAACAATGGGAAAGTGCTGGAAATTATAGCACGTAATTGTTCGGTTGATAATAAATATATTCAGTCAGCTAAATTGAATGGCAAAATCTGGAATAAACCCTGGTTTACTCACGAAGATATTGAAAATGGCGGTAAACTGGAATTTATAATGGGAGATGAGTGTAACAAAGAATGGGGATCAGGTATTGATGACGTTCCTCCCTCATTAGATATTGTAAAACTGTAGAGACGCATATTTGCGTCTCCACGGCAATAAAATAATGTAAATCAATTCATATCTATGAAAGTTAAATATTTATTATTATCGCTTTTAGTTTTTCAGGGTTGTATATCATCCGGTACGCAAGATGCGGAAATCTATACAACATCTGGGCAAGCCCCCTGGCAGAAATCACAAATAAAAGTAAAGAAGCAGGAGAATACTAATGCTGATATTATCATCTCAGAGATCAAAGAACAACCTATTGATGGTTTTGGCGGGTGTTTCAACGAATTAGGATGGGATGCTTTATCATTATTATCCGAGCAACAACGTAACAGGGTGTTGAATGATTTGTTTGGCCCCGATGGTGCACGGTTTACTTTTTGCCGTTTACCTGTTGGTGCCAATGACTATTCGCGTAACTGGTATAGTCTGAACGATACACCGGGAGACTTTGAAATGAAAAACTTTAGTATTGAACGTGATAAAACCGGTTTGATTCCATATATTAAATCAGCATTAGCCATTAATCCGGATTTGAAATTATGGGCTTCTCCCTGGAGCCCTCCTGTCTGGATGAAGACCACCAGACACTATGCAACAGCTCCCGGTGACCACAATGATTTCACAAAGGAGAATGAGGTGGAAGGTGATCATTTCATACAAAAACCTGAATACTTATCTGCTTATGCTCTTTATTTATCTAAATTTATAGACGCATACAAAGATAACGGCATAAACATATCTTTATTACAGTTTCAAAATGAACCTTACACCAAGCACCAATGGCCTAATTGTAGTTGGCTACCAAAGTCTATGGCAAACTTTATCGGGAAATACCTGGGACCTGTGTTTAGTGAGAAACATCCGGATATTGATTTATATTTTGGTACTTTCAATTGTAATAAAATGGAAGACCTTGCTTGTGTAATGGAAGACCCAGAAGCTTCTAAATACATTCGCGGAATCGGCTTGCAGTGGGAAGGTAAAGATATCGTAGCCGAAGTTCACCGTAAATATCCTGCAATGAAATTAATGCAAACAGAGAACGAATGTGGTGGAGGTACTTTTGATTGGGGGGCTGCCGAACATACCTTCAACTTACTGAAAACTTATCTCGATGGTGGTGTAAATTCTTATATGTACTGGAATATGGTGTTGGCAGATGATGGTGCCAGTACCTGGGGATGGAAACAAAACACAATGATCCGCATTAATTCCCAAACAAAAGAAGTAATATATACCCCTGAATTTTATGTTATGAAACACCTGAGTCATTTCGTAAAAAACGGTGCGCACAAACTGAAAGTAACGAAAGGTGATGATGTGCTGGCTTTTAGAAACCCTGATAACAAATTCATCGTCATTTGTGCCAACAAAGAAGATAAACCCCGGAATGTGCAGATAGCCTGCAATGGACATATAATGGATGTTCAATTAGCTCCCAAAACATTTAACACAATAACTTTTTAAACGCTAAATCATAAGTTACAAGATGAAGATTCTGAAACTAATAGGATGCTCGGCTGCCTTGTTTTTACTGCAATTGACAGGACAGGCACAAACCAATACCGGGTTATTCCGTGACATGAATGCTCCTCAGCATGAGCGTATTTTGGATTTATTATCCAGGTTAACAATAAAAGAGAAAATATCTTTATTAGTCAATAATGCAGAACCGATCCCTCGCCTGGATATTGATAAATATTATCATGGTAATGAGGCTTTGCACGGAGTAGTACGTCCGGGTGAATTTACAGTATTTCCCCAGGCAATCGGTTTGGCTGCTACCTGGAATCCTGATCTGATATTTCAAGTATCTTCTGCTATTTCCGATGAGGCGCGTGCACGTTGGAGAGAGTTGGATTACGGTAAAAAGCAAATAGCAGGTGCAAGTGACTTACTTACTTTCTGGTCTCCTACTGTCAATATGGCCCGCGATCCCCGGTGGGGCAGGACTCCCGAAACTTATGGTGAAGATCCGTTTCTTACAGGAGTCATCGGTTGTGAATTTGTGAAAGGTCTACAGGGAGATCATCCCCGTTATCTGAAAACAGTTTCAACTCCTAAACATTTTGCGGCTAATAATGAAGAGCACAACCGCTCTTATTGCAATGCAAAAATGTCTGAACGTGATTTGCGTGAATACTATCTGCCTTCTTTTGAGCGTTGTATTGTTGATGCCAAAGCCCAATCCATAATGATGGCTTATAATGCAGTAAACGATGTGCCTTGTACGGTTAACACCTATCTCATAAAAAAGGTATTACGTGAAGACTGGAAGTTTAATGGATATATTGTTTCGGATTGTAGCGCTCCGGAATGGATGGTGACCAAACATAAATATGTGAAAAACTTGGAAGCAGCTGCCACATTGGCTATAAAGGCCGGACTTGATCTGGAATGCGGAGACCGGGTGTATACGGGGCCTTTACTGAAAGCCTATGAAGAATATATGGTAAGCGAAGCGGAAATAGACTCGGTTGCTTACCGTATTCTGCGTGCCCGGATGCTTCTGGGACTTTTCGATGATCCTTCATTGAATCCCTATAATAAAATAGATCCGTCTGTGATTGGCTGTAAAGAGCATCAGCAATTGGCTTTGGAGACTGCCCGGCAAAGTATGGTTCTATTGAAAAACCAAAAGAACTTTTTACCTCTGAATCTAAAGAAGATCAAATCCATTGCCGTAGTGGGTATTAATGCCGGTCATTGCGAATTCGGAGATTATAGTGGTGTTCCCAAAAATGCTCCGGTATCAGTGCTCGACGGTATAAAGGCGTATGCAGATAATGCAAACGTTGAGGTTGTTTATGCCCCCTGGGTGTCCAGCGGTTCAGACTTTGACCCGGTGACGAAAAACTTCTTTCCAAATGGTTTAAAAGCAGAATATTATACCAACACGGATTTGCAGGGTACACCGTCTGTACGTGTAGAAGAAGAGTTGCTTTATCATCCGGCAGGTAAACCCGATATGTTTCAGCCAAAAGCGCCCATGTCTATTCGCTGGACAGGTAAGTTAAAACCAACAGTATCGGGAGAATACACGCTGGGATTGAAAACGGATGATGGTTGCCGGCTATTCCTTGACGGAAAGAAACTAATTGATTCCTGGACAGAAAGAAGCGCACAAATGGACTATGCAGTAGTCAAACTTGAAGCCGGTAAGGAATATGATCTTAAAGTAGAGTATTTTGATGGTGGTGGCGATTGTTTTGCCCGTCTTTACTGGAAAGTTCCGGTGGTAGACCAGACAAATCGTTTGGCACTATTCGGAGATGCGGGTAAAGCTGCAAAAGAGTGTGACGTCACAGTAGCTGTGCTTGGAATCAATAAATCCATTGAAAGAGAAGGTCAGGACCGCTATTCTTTAGAGTTGCCTGTCGACCAGCAGGAATTTATCAAAGAGATATACAAAGTAAACCCGAATACGGTTGTTGTGTTGGTAGCAGGAAGTTCGTTGGCTGTCAACTGGATCGATGAAAATATTCCTGCCATATTAAACGCATGGTATCCCGGTGAACAAGGTGGTACTGCAATAGCTGAGGTGTTGTTTGGTGATTACAATCCGGGCGGACGTCTTCCGCTTACCTATTATAACTCTTTGGATGAACTTCCCGCCTTTGATGATTATTCAGTACAAAACAGAACCTATCAGTATTTCCGGGGTAAACCTTTGTACGAATTCGGATATGGTTTGAGTTATACAAAATTCAATTATAAAAGGAAGAGCATCACGACTTCTGATGATGCAGTAGATGTTACATTCAATATATCAAATACCGGAAAATATGACGGTGATGAAGTTGCTCAGGTTTATGTCCAATATCCTGAAACAGGCACATACATGCCATTGAAACAATTAAGAGGATTTTCCAGAGTACATCTCAACAAAGGGAAATCAAAAGATGTAACAATCTCCGTACCTAAGAAAGATTTGCGTTACTGGGACGAAAAATCCCGGAAGTTTGTAACTCCTAAAGGAAAATATGTATTTTTAGTGGGAAGTTCTTCTGAAGATATAAGGATTAAAGAAACTGTTGAATTATAAAGAACAAAATAAGATCCTATGTTTGAAATTGGAAAAGACGGTTAAGTAGCATAATCAAAAAAGCTATACCATTTTAGTTAACTTTGTTTT
>PPYE01293480.1_pt1 | contig 26289 bp, 25 predicted proteins | sample 1559881 | NCBI WGS metagenome assembly PPYE01 (sample SAMN08240022, study PRJNA423297) | Human gut metagenome, whole genome shotgun sequencing project. | reverse complement strand
TAATTATACTGAAGCTTATAGCCATAGCAAGAAAGCATTAGAAATTGAAGTTAATTCTTTGCATAATAAGACATATGATGTTTATCTTGGTAAATTAGTTACACTATTTTCAACAAAAAGTTATACATCTATACCTGAAATTGCAAATACTTATAACGAGAGTACTCTCGCACCTTTCTTTCAAGATTTATTAGAAAATCAAATTCACTTGGGCAATCTTCTTTTTTGGGAAATATAATTGCTTCAACAGTCTTTATGTGCTAATACCTAACTGAAATAACAATTTAGCTATTAGCACATAAAGATTTTAATCACTATTTATAATTTATATCATGATATCGTTTTTCTGCAAATTTGACTATTTTTTTAAGTAGCTCGGGAAAACTAATTTCCTGTATTTTTGCAGCACAACAAAAAGAGCCTTCAGGGTCTAAAGCAGGCAACGGATTAGCTTCCAAAAAATATATGTCTCCTTTTGAGGATACACGAAAGTCAATACGATTTATATCTCTGCAACCAAGGAAGTTGTGTATAGATTCAGAGTGTTTTTTTAGCATATTTATCGTTTCTAAAGGTAATATCGCTTCGCGGCAACGAATGTCCGCATAATGTTTAGCATTTGATGTAAAAAGAAATAATGGTTTGCAATTATTGTAATAAAACTCTACAACACCCACGGCTTTTGTATCTTTTCCCATACCGATAACAGGGACTGTAATTTCCATTCCGTCAATATAAGTTTCGCAAAGGATCTCTTGCCTGTAAACCTTTTGATTCTCTCTTATCTTGTAGTATGCATCCTCTGCTGTTTCAGTATAATAAATACCCATACTGCTACCTTCATAATTAGGTTTTACTATGATTGGAAATGATAATTGTTGTAGTTTCCTTTTTATTTCCGATACGCTGTCATATAAATATATTAATGTAGATGGGGGTGTAGGAATCCCAATACTTTTTGCTAAAAGTTTTGTATGATATTTATTCAGGCTTAAGGACAGCGAATAGGCATCTGATCCGATATATGGTATTTTATTTGCTTCCAATAGGGCTGGAACTAATCCTTCACGGTTTCTGGATTGAAGCCCTTCGGCAGTATTATAAATATAGTCTACAGATAATTTTTTTGAATATATTAAATTACTAAGTTTCTCATATGTACCGATAAGTTCTACATCAAATCCGGCCAATTCAAACTGCTTCTTTAAGAATGAAATTGAGGTTAAAGATGCAAAATCGCAATATTGAGATGTATCAATGCCATTATAATCTTCCATAGTATCAAATGTAATCCCTATTTTCATTTGTTGGTCTCCTTTTAATAGTAAAATACATATTCATTAAAAGGATAATAAGGTATTATCCTTCAAATAGTTCATCTACGCTAAATGTGCTACACTACAAGAAAACCACATGGAGGATTATGCGATGAATGTAAGGATTAAAGTGGCGGATTATCTGGACTATTGCCGGATTAGGAAAGAGCTAGACGAAAAGACGTTGAAGGCTTACAAGATTGATCTTCGACAGTATTTTGAGTTTTGTGACTGTGATGAACCAGAGAAAAAAGAGATAGAAACGTATATTGTTGATTTGCACCAGCGCTATAAGCAAAAAACAGTAAAGCGAAAACTGGCTAGTATAAAAGCATTTTATAATTATTTGGAGGCGGAAGAAGTAATTGATACAACTCCGTTTCGCAAAATACGGACTGAGTTTAAAGAGGCAGTCACTCTTCCAAGGATTATTCCCAGATCAGAAATCGAGCAGCTTCTCAACTATATGTACAGTATAGAAAAGGAAGTGGAGGATCATCATTATCGATATTGGCTTCGGGATATGGCAACAGTAGAGACATTTTTTGCAATAGGCGCACGGGTCTATGAGATTTCAAATATAAAGTTTGACTGTATAGATCTGGTTTCAGGGATGATTCGGATTGATGGAAAGGGAGATAAGGAAAGATATGTACAAATCGGGGATGAGACTGTATTAAAATTGCTTCAGAAATATTATCAAAAAAACAGAGAGGCAATTCATAAAAGTGGTTATCTTTTTGTGAATAATAGAGGAAAACGTTTTACGGAACAGTCTATGCGTGCTATGATTAGGCGCTATGCACAAGAGGCTGGGATAAGCAGAAGGATTACCCCTCACATGTTCAGACATTCGCTGGCGACATATTTAATCGAAGAAGGGGTAGATATTAGCTGTGTCCAGGAAATTTTCGGACACAGTTCAATCAAGACAACAAGGATTTACGTGCACGTTGCTGCCGGGAAGCAGGCCGAAATATTACGGCGCAAGCATCCCAGGAAAAAGATGATGATTCAAAGCAGGTGAAAAGAATGATTGTCTCAAAGATGTAAGTAAAAAATTAATAAAAACATAAGACGTGCTTCCTTGACGGGACTTAAAAAAGCGTATACGATGGAGTCGCTGAAAATGATGAATGATAACAGTAAAAGGGGCATTGTATATGGACTTATATCAGATGGTAGCGGTACACAGCCGGCCTTGGTCAGATAGGGAGATTTTATTTTTCGGAAGTGTGATCCTAGTATGCTCGTTGTTCCTTCTGGCAGCAGTGAGAATGCACAAGATCACGAAAACACAGGCGTTAGGAGCCGGAATTGCACTTGTTTATATGGTAATCATATTTGGTTCTACAGTGTTTACAAGAGGAGTGAGTTCTCGCCAGTGTGAGTTAACTGTTTTCTGGTCCTGGAGAGAGGCGCTGGTTGACCATGACTGGGAGATGATGACAGAAATCCTGTTGAATTGCGTTATGCTCATGCCCGTTGGGATCCTGCTTCCAGTGGCAGCAGGACGCAGGGTGCATCCCGTTGTGGCGCTTCTGTTGGGCGTGATTTTATCAGGGACTATTGAGGTGAGCCAGTTTGTTTTTGCAAGAGGGCTGTTCGAGTGGGATGATATCATTCACAATTCTCTGGGATGTATGTTGGGATGCGCAGGTGCTAACGGGGGATTTAAGTTTTTTCAAAAGGGAAGGTGTATTTTTATATATTAAAATCTGTGGTATCCCTATTTTGCGTTCTATGTACTTTTGCATTTTAATTTGTTATAATGTGCGAAGAGAAAGAACCTTAGATCAGAGTGGTTTTTGGAGGAAAGTGAATGCGGCATAATGAGAGGGATATTCAATTCAATGTAGATGCCTATACTGCAAAATTGATAGGAAGAGAGAATGTTTCCAAACTAGAAGGAGCTGTTCTTGAGATTGTAAAAAATGCATATGATGCAGATGCTAAAATATTTTGCATGTATTATAGTCAAGAGCAGCAGTGTATATATGTTCTAGATAATGGTAGCGGAATGAAAGAGTCGGTACTGCGCGGTCATTGGATGACTATTGGAAATTCGTCAAAAAAGAAAGTCTTTAAAACAGCAGGGAACCGAATTCAGACAGGGGCAAAAGGAATTGGGAGATTTGCGCTTGATCGGATTTCGGACCGTTGTGAAATGTTGACGGTCTCGGAAGACGGAGGATTAGAGTGGATTGTCAACTGGGAAGATTTCGATGAATTAAAAAAGTTATCAGATGTAAAAGCAAAATTGTATGATACAGATGAATCATTGCTTAGTTATGCGCAGATTAGCGACTGGAAAAATCGTGCTGTGGCGTCTGTGATCCGCGAATTGGACTGGGGAGATACGGGGACGGTATTTCGCCTGTATGGCCTGCATGATGAGTGGGGTGGCAAAACAATAGATAAGCTTAAAAATCATTTGGAAAATCTATTGCCGCCGGATGTTGTGAATGATTTTGACATTTATTTCTTTGATGATGAGACTGAAATCCAAAAGGCAAAAATTATAAGTGCCAATCTAGATTCATTTGATTATAAGATAGAATTCCAAGTGTGCAACGATGAATTAAAAATAGGCATTACCAGAAATGAATTTGATTTTGGAGATGAAGAAGAGCGTATTTTGAAAGAAGCAGAGATTCCTGAAGAAGAGTGGAAGTATTTTCATGGCGTTGTAAAAACATTGTCTTTTTTCTTCCCTGAAATTGGAGAGAAAGAAAATGTGATCGGCAACTACAGGGGGATTTTGTATTTCAATAAAATTACTGCAACTTCCCAGGATACCGCAAAGTTTTATTATAAAGATATCAAGGGCAGGCGAAACTTAACAAAAGAATTTGGCGGAATCAAACTTTATCGAGATCATTTTAGAGTACGGCCATATGGTGAATATGGAGACAATGATTTTGACTGGCTGGAACTGGCTGCTAGATTGAGACGTTCTCCGGCAGGATTAGGTCATAAGACTGGAAACTGGCGCGTGGCACCCGAGCAGATGATAGGAATCGTCGATATTTCCAGAGAGAATACGAACTTGGATGATGCGGCGAACCGAAACGGAATTCAGGAAGGAAAAGGGTTCGATCAGCTAAAGAGAATTTTGCTTTCGGTAATTACGGAGTTTGAAAGGGACAGACAGTATATTGGACGAAAGCTGGCAGCATATAAAAAGAAACAGGATGAACTGCAAAACCAGTTGGACCGTATGCGAGAAAAGGCAGAGGAACGCAGAAAATGGGAGGAAGAAAGGGAAAAACAGCAGGATGGAGAAATGTCGGCGGCACCTGTTGTTAATCCCGAAGAGGTCGAAGAACTGGTAGATTCCTTGACAGCGCGTCAGGAAGAGGAAGTAAAAGAATTACGGGATGAAGCTAAAATGCTGCAGACATTGGCAACAACTGGAATTGTTACGAACATGTTTATGCATGAAATCCGTACTTTAACAAATAATATAGGACAAGAGTTGGATGCGGCGTATGAAGCTATAAAATATGACAGGGATTTAGATGCAGCTTTTCAGAATGTCAGGCAGGCGATTGGGTTTAAGAAGCATTTTGCATCCTGGTTTAATGTAACGATAGAATCTATACGGAAAGATAAGAGGAAAAGAAGGCTCTATAATATTTCGGAAATGCTGGAAGAGTTTTTAGAAAACTGGAGAGCTATTTTGAACAGAAATGGTGTAAAATTGACAGCATTTTGTGAAAAAGATATTATATTTAAATGTTTTGCTTTTGATATTGAGAATATTATCAGCAATCTAATCTCTAACAGTCTGGCATCTTTTGACAGAGAAAGTGAGTCCGTGTTGGGAAAAAAAGAAATACATTTACGCATAGAAAAATGGGAAAAAGGATTTATACTGTATTACGAAGATACAGGGTGGGGCTTGAGCGATAAATATAAAAAACGGCCGGATATTATAATGGAGGCTTTTGAGAGTGACAAGAGTGGTTCTGAGAGAGAAGAGGACGAAGATGGTACAGGAATGGGAATGTGGATTGTAAAAAGAACAGTTGTGGAATATAATGGAGATATTGATCTGAGTGAGAATAAAATTCTGGATAATGGATTTAAGATTGTCATCAGATTAGGAGGTATGTAATGTATAAGATAGGATATATTGATGACTATCCAACACAATATAATAATTATAGAAAAAAGATTCAGCGGAGATTTCCAGATGTTGATTTGGTCCTGTTTGATAATTGTAAGACGAAAGAGGAGTTTTTAGAACGGATTTATGAAGAACAGGCAGATGTGTTGTTGATTGATTATAAAATGGCGAGCACATATGGATTTAATGGCTCCACACTGATTAATTATATTAATGATCAGATGCGTGATCTGGAATGTTTTATTCTGACGGGAGTAGACCAGGATAAAGTTGATGATGGACTGGTAGCAGAAAGAAACCGATACAGCAAGGACATATTTGATACAGAGGGAGACGATGAAGAAAAAATAAGCCGGTTTTATAACTTTATAGGCGTGTTGATTCAAAGTGCAGATGTATTTCGAAATCGAAGGGAACAGAAAAAGGAAGAATATCTTCGGCTGTATGAAAAAAGAAAGCAGGGAGAACTGTCACTGAAAGAAGAAGAGGAGTATCTCAGATTATATAAAGTGTTGTCTTCTTATGGAATGATTGAGTCATTGCCGGAGGAAGTTCTGACAGGTGAATTTGAAGAGAAATTAGATCATCTGTTGAAAGTTGGAGATGCGATTTTGGAAAAGTATAAAGGAGAATAGACAGTATTGAGAGTACACGGGGACAAGGTGCTTCGACGAAGAAACGGGATTGGTGAGTTAAAACATTATAGTGATGCAAAAGAACTATTGCTGGCTGATTTTCAGAATAGTTGTGGTTATTGCGGGAAAGACTGCAGCATTATGCATGAAAGATTCCATATTGATCATTTCGTGCCGGTTAAAATAGCACCAGATAGAAAAGAGGACTATTATAATCTGGTGTTAGCATGCCCAAAATGTAATCTGGTCAAATCGGGGAAATGGCCGACAATGAATAAAGATATTGCCCATGATGAATCCAGAGGGTTTATAGATCCTGCATCAGAAGAATATGATCAACATATAGAAAGGGATGCAAGAGGATATATACAAGGGAAAACACTGCTGGGGAAAAATATGTGTGAAAATCTTAATTTCCATATAAGGAGAACAGATTTATACTGGAAAATATATCATCTTTATCAAATACAGAAGCAATTAGAATATTTATTTGATGAGAAAAAGCTGGATGAAGTAGAAAAGGATTTTTACATTGAAAGCAATAAATTGTTAAAGAGATACATAGATGAAGCTTTTGCAAAGGGTGAATAAATGGCGACAGATAAAGAGACGGGATCATATTATACACCATATGAGTTGGTTGAGTTTATGGTCACATATTTAAAGAAAAAGAGACAAAATTTTTCCAGTGTGCTGGAGCCTTCCGTCGGGGATGGAAGGTTCCTTTCTGCGTTGCTTTCTGTGAGTGGAGAAGTAAAGGCTATAGAATTGTTTGAGCAGAAAGTGACAGATGTGCGAACTCGCTATCGAGATGAAAAATTAGAAGTAATGCAGCAGGATTTTCTTGAGTATGCGATGCAGTCAGAGAAGAAGTACTCTTTGATTATTGGGAATCCACCATACATAAGCCCAAAAGTTATGAAAAAAGAGGAACTTGAACAGGCAAAAAAATTGTGTGAAAAGGAAGGTTTGCATAAATCTATCATGCAAAATATGTGGCTGGCTTTTGTGGTGGGAGCAATACGTTTGCTAGATGAGGGAGGAAGCATATTTTTTGTGCTTCCAATGGAGTTTTTACAGGTTCAGTATGCAGAAAAATTGCGTGTTCATCTAGAAGCAAAATTTAATATGATTCATATTATTTCTTTTCACAAACGGATATTTCCAGAAATAGATCAAGAAGTATGTCTTGTATATTTAACAAATAAAAGAAGAAACTTGCCTTATATATTATATGAAATTTATCAGGATGCCAAAAGTAAAAAACCTGAATTTACCAATAGAATTCAAAAGAATAAGCCTCTAAAAAAGTGGTCGAATGCAATTTTGTTGGACGAAGACATTTTACTTTTGAAAGATGTGTCTGAAAGATACTGGAAAATAGGCGAGATAGGAGAAAGTGCACCGGGCATTGTTACTGGAGGGAACAAATATTTTATCCTCACAGAGGAGCAGGCAGAACAATACGAGTGTTTGGAATATACACTGCCAATTTTACAAAAAAGTTCTTATTTAAGTGAACATACAATCTTAATTGATCAACATACGGTAGAGAGTCTTGGGAATAGTCAAAGACCTATGTACCTTTTAAATTTGTCCAAGATAAAGGAAGAAAAGCTTCCAAAGGGACTTAAAGAATATCTCGATCGGATAAAGGAAGAAAAAGTAAATGGCATTAGGTTGATAGAAAGATATAAATGTGCCAATAGAACTCCGTGGTACGGGGTTCCAATTGTAAATAAGGGAGATGTTATATTTTTTAAGAGATATCATATAGTACCCCGGGTTTATATTAACAGGGCTGACATACACACAACGGATGCAGGATATCATATCCGATTAAATGAAAAGTGGGATAAAGATAGTCTTGTGTTTTGTTTTTATAACTCGCTGACATTAGCGCAATGTGAATTTCAGGGGAGATATTATGGTGGAGGGGTCAGTGAATTGATTCCATCAGAATTTAAGGAACTTCCAGTCCCGTATCGTAAAATTGAAAAGGAAGATGTAGAATTTTTGAATCGGATGTTCCAGGAAAAAAGGGAAATAGATGACATTGTAGCCTTTGTAAATTCGAGAACATTGTCCATAGATTTGGGAAAAAATATTGTAATGAAGCTGGAAAAAGTTCGAAAAAGTTTAGTGAAAAGGAGATGTGGCTGATAAAAGAACTTTAATTTAGAAGGGGCTCAATGCTTCGTATTTTTGAAAAGTCCGCCAACGCAGATGTGGTGGAGGAAGAGTCGACAGACACAGACAGTAGGGTCAAAGATAGTAGGATCTTAAGAGTGAATATTACGGTGCGGCAGGGTTCTTCCGCAATTATCCGTAATTACTTGAACAAGATATGTTCAAAACCATGGAAATATCAGATTCGCTAAGTTTATATTTGTCAAAAAACGTAACTTTACGGAAGAACCCTCAAAGTCCGGACAGGTGGCTCAAAGAGCCCCGGAATAATCAGAAGCGAATTCATAGGTTCCCATGCGCTTTTCCAGACGGTCAAAAACAAGACGGACAGCGCCTTTCGTGCAGCGGTTCGGAACTTGTGTTAAGACATATGCATAAAACATGATGTTTCCGGCAGTTTTTTATTCAAAAAAATTAGACAAGAGAAAAGAGCCCGACGCATCAGGCTCTTCTCAGGTGTTGTCCGAAGACGTCCACCGCAATTCATAGCTATACTATACCATACCGAACCCAAATATACAAGAGATTTAGGAATTGCTCAGAAAATTTTGTAAAGTGCTGAGATGAGAACGTTGTTGGGTACCTAAAATCTGGTTGCATACATTTGCGGTTGCGGACAGTTGAGAGCGTAATGTGTCTGTACAGGTGATAAAAGCTGAGATAAATTGCTTGCAGGATGTTTTTGTTTCGCCCATTTTTCGTAATATATATGTAATAAGAACAACGTATGCATCAATATATCTAAAATCAAGGTTCGTTATTCCCGTTTCGGTTTCCAGAAGAGAAATAAGCCGTTGATTAATTCTGCTTGTCTGGAAACGTGTATCAAAGACAGTGTTGTTATGCGCAACAGCATTTCTAAGATCTTTGATGGTATAAATGATGTACTCGGTTAGTTTACCATCTGAATCTAGGTTACTTGGCAAATGTAAAATGCGGGATGTGTTCAATTTAACGTTAGAATTTGCGCATGAAAAAAGTGTACCGAATTCCCCAAGGGTCAAGGATTCAAAAATCGCCCAGATAGGGATGGATCGATCTGAATCAAAGAAATGGTTAACGGTTTGCCGTTTGTTTGCGTAATCTCGCAACAAAGCGCTGTTTATTTTTCCCTTTAAACTCATACGTTTTTCGTATTGTTTATGATAATTCTCACTTCCTTTTCGATATGAGCGGTAATTTGTGATCGATTTGTTGAATATTACGTCAAGATTTTCTGATTTGCTGTCTAAAAGGATGGATTCTATCACATAACTTTTAAGGGCGTTTTCAATAAACATTACTTTAGGATAAAACAGTGTTTTTAGCTGCATATCAAATGTATTTAAAGCAATAACTTCATCCAGGCTTGTGATTGGTATATCGTCAGCATAGGATTCCTCCGTATGATATAAAGTGAGAAAATTATAGCACAAAGGATGAAAATAGAAAAGAAAGGAAAGAGAAAACTATGGGATTTTTCAGTTGGATGGATTTTGGAAAGAGTGATGTCGGAAAGTAGTTCAATAGGTGCCGGAATTGATGATTGAATCATCTGGTATTTTCTTTCTGCCTGTGCTATCATTAACTGGAGTTCCCGGAGGCAGTGGATCGTGCGGGCGATAAATGCATCGGAGAGCGAGACCGGAATCGAGAAAGGCAGGCGTCGGACGAAGAGCGGATCTGGGAGACCGTAGATATGTGTGTAGCGGAAGAAACTCAGGAGGAAAAGTGAATTGATCATCAGCGAGAAGATTTATCTGCTCATGGAGCAGAGAGGGATCAGCCAGAAAGAGTTTGCAAATCGGACAGGAATATCTCAGAGTACGATCAGTGACTGGAAGAGAAAGAAGACAAACCCGGCAGCGGATAAAATAATGAAGATATGCGAAGTGCTGCATGTGTCGCCGTATGAGCTTTTGTCGGATGGGGAACCGGTGAATTATGATTTGGTCTTAAGCCGTGGAGAGATTACTCTGATCCAGGAATACCGTGCTCTTTCGGAGCGGCAGAAAGACCGGCTGAGGGGATATTTCGATGCCTTGAAAGAAGAATGTTAAATTGCCTGAAATGCGTGTTGTGATTGACATGCATTTTTTTAATGATAAAATAACGTAAAAACGTAACGTATAAACAAATTTGAGGAGGGGAACAAAGTGGGTGAATACATAAGTCTGGCAGTTTCTAATTCGGTTTCAAAGGCAGAATGGGTACAGGCATACGAGGAAACGCTTCGTTTTCTTAAGATTTTTCCGCTGGCAGAACGAAGAAAGGTAAATGTGAAAGGTATAGATACAATCTGTCTTATTCCCACAGCTGAGAAAGAGGAACTGGCCTGGTGGCTTGGCAAAAATGCGAAGCGGATCGGATTGACTGCATCCGGGGATTATGAAACAATGCAGACCGCAGATGACATTTCATTATTCAGGGATTTTGTTCAAGGCGATCTGTTTGATCAGGAGGCCGGGGATGCTATGCTTGGAGCGATAGCGGATTGTATGGATTACAGCTGGGAAGACCCGAGATTTCAGAAGGTAAGGACCACATGGGGGCGGACAACATCTGGCAAACCATATCACATTTATCTTCTGGCGATCGCCTGCCTTCTTGAAGCAAGACTGGGAGACAAGATATTCATATACGGAGATATAACACGCAGCCAGTGTCTGCAGGCGACAGAACTGATCAATCAATATCTGGATGAACCAATACAACCGCCGTCTCGCTGTGTGCCGGACAGATTTTATGAAAGGGTTGAGAGGCTTCCGTTCAGTACGGAAGAAAAACAGAAGATATATGCCAGCCTGTTACTTGGCGAAAATGCGGATGAACTGCTGATACAGCGATTATATGAAAGAGGAAAAGTAGACAAAGAATATGACATTTCGGATTATGAAGACCTGCTACGGTATAAACCGGGGGACACGATTCATCCGGTTCTGGAGGCGGCCGCAAAGAAGTCATATGGTGTCTGTCAGCATATACTGCAGGCAGAAGCGGACTTGGTCGACAGACTAATGAGAGATACGGCATATAATCGTTGTAAATGGCTTGTCTCTGAGAATACTTCCATTCTTCTCAGGGACAAGGACTGGGAAAAGATATTTGCGGATATTGAAAATAATAAAGAATCGGTTAAGCGCTATTATCCGTTTACCTGTCTTCGGATAAATTCCGAAGATCAGGCTGCCATGATCCGGGCTATGGCGCTGAATGATGACTTTTTTAGCCTGGCGCGCCAATGATACAGGTCAGAATATTCTAAAACCTGAAGCCAACGTTTTGCGGTAGTTTATTATTTGTAAAAAACAGAAAGAAATCAACTGCGCATAAGAAAAACGAGAGTAATACAAGTAGAAACAGTGGGGAATCTGTGCTAGTATGTATTCAAGGCCCTTGGGTATCAATGAATATGTATTCAAAGCGACATATGGAAGAGTTTGGAGAAGCGTGTGAAAGAGAGTGATGGAATTATGTTGTTTCATGATTGTTCCAGTCAGCTTTACTGGTGGCTGAAAAAACAGAGACATGTGAAAGAGGAATCTTTAACAGACTGGCTGTTGTACCAGGTTTCAGAAAAATGCCCTGACATATATTATCAGGCATTTACAAAGCATGAAGAGGCGGAAAATGGATGTGACTGGGAATGGTGGATTCTGACTTCGGATATGTATTCGGAGGAGTATTGTGCATACCGTTTTCTGGTACAGGCCAAAAAGCTTTATCTTTATACCAGGGATAATTATCCATTGTTAAGTTATAGTAATAAAAATGGGATGCAGATTGATCTGCTTATAAATGAGGCTAAATATAAAGATGCCTTGCCGTTATATATGTTTTATTCGACGGGAGAGTCGGATATCAATGAGCAAATGAAGAATAATCCCTGGCTGAGCGAGGAAACGTTCAGGTGGTGTGAGGATTGCGAGAATGGATGCTATATATCTTTGGCATCAGCGGTTTATGAATTGCTGTTTGGCGGCTCAAGGCGGAAGATTCTGGATGGAGATCTGTTGAATTGTTCTTTTAAACTGTCTCTTTGTGATCTGCTGTTTGTTAGAGATGCGGAAAGGCTGCTAAATAGAATGAACCAGATATTGATCCAAAAGGAACAGAACCGGAATAATCTGCCGGGAGTCATCGGGATTAAACATTATAGGAAAGGAATCCCCGATTATCTGAAAATGTTCGTGGAGAGAAGAGAGGAAGATCTAAGCTGGTTTGAAAGAGAGATGAGGCTTACCGATATTGGTGGGATTGGCGTCATCGACTTGCGAAGGAAGGAGTAAAACTGTTCCAGGGAGGAGGGGCACTGAAAAACTTTGCGGTAGCCTGTCGGCTGACTGCCATAGCAAACTTACTTGACTTTGTGGGATATGAGTCAATTCTATTGCCGCAAAGATGAACTTCGGAAACAAAATCTGGAGGCTCTCTCGAGGTCAATTATGAGCTTTCAGTACTTTCAAAGGAGGAAGGACAATGGAGAAGTGTCGATGAAGGCATAGCCCAGCATCAGAAGAAATCTGGGCTATGCCTTCGTTTATATCATCCAAATTGGGATAATATAGTTATCGATATTGACTGCTGACAGTGTGGGACGCATACAGAGAAGAGCGCCCTTCCCTTTTGGGACACTGCCTTTATTTAAAATATCGAATGCACCGATCAGCTTGCTGCCTGGATTGACGGAACGCTTAACCTCCAGAGGATGCAGCATGCCGTCGCTTTCAATAATCATATCAATCTCATGCATTTCTTTATCGCGATAGTACCACAAGAGACATTCTTTTGCATCGTTTTGGTAGGTCTTCAAAACCTCAGACACCACATAGTTTTCAAGAATTGCGCCGTTTAAAGCTCCGTTTGCCAAGATGTCAGGCGAACTGTATTTTGTAAGATAAGCAACAAGTCCTGTATCAAAAAAATACAGCTTAGGAGTTTTTACAGTGCGTTTCAAAAGATTGTTGGAGTAAGGCCGAAGATAAAAAATAATATCCGATTTTTCTAAAACCTGAAACCAACGTTTTGCGGTATCATCAGATACTCCAACATCCTGGGCAATATCGTGAATGTTTAGCAGCTGTCCGATACGACAGGCCGCCGCACGGATAAAATCACGGAATATCAGTTTGTCGGTTAAATGGATAAGCTCACTGACATCTCTGTCAATATAGGTCTGAAGGTAACTGCTGTAGAAAACATCCCGGTCGGAAAAGCGGCCGCTGATTAATCCTGGCATAGACCCTTTCCAGATGCGCTGATAGATTTCCTGCATATCTGCGGGTGCATGTGTTGTGGCTCTTTCCTTTAGTGCATTCAGATCAAGTGAAAAAGAAGAATTGCTTCCGCTGCCATAGATTTCATGTTGTGATAAAGATGGCATGTGGAGCAGAGCCACTCTTCCGGCCAGTGATTCCTGGGCCAGTTCCATCATACGGAATGACTGGGATCCTGTAAGCCAGAAACTGCCGGGTTCGGCACCATTGTCAATTTCGATCTTAATATATGAAAAAAGCTGTGGAGCATACTGAACTTCGTCAATAAGAATTGGACGGTCATGCAGCTGAAGGAAAAGCGCAGGATCATTTTGAGCCATGGCCCGGTCTTCAAGATCATCGAGCGTGACATAAGCTCTGTTTTTTTGCATTAGTTGGCGCAAAATAGTAGTTTTTCCAACCTGTCTTGGGCCAGTGATAAGAATGGCTGAATATTCTTTGGACAACGATAATATTTTTGGTTCCAAATCCCTTTTAATATATGTCATATTGAGACCTCCTGGCTAAAATGCGATTCAATCTTATTATAGCCAAAAAATAAAAAGAAATCAACTGTGCATAAGAAAAACGCAAGTAATCCTACACGGTTTTGGGAGAAGCTTTCTCCTAACAACTTGATTTTTCTCCTAAAATCAACTATAATTTGGGAGAAAAGAAGAAAGGATAGGAGAAAATGAGGTCGTTTGATTATTCTGCTCTGAAGAACAAGACATGGGATAACGAGATCTTAGGGCTTGTCGCCCAAATCCACGAATACAAGGGCAGACAGGAACTGTATCTTAGGCAAAAACCAGAAGAACTAGATAGGCTGGTAGAGATTGCAAAGATCCAGAGTACTGAGGCATCTAATGAGATTGAGGGTATCCGGACTACTAATACACGGCTGAAACAACTGGTGGCGGATAAAACCGCGCCTCGGAACAGGGATGAGGAAGAAATTATGGGATACCGTGACGTTTTAAACACGATCCATGAGAACTATGAATATATCCCGATCCGGGCGAATTATATTTTGCAGCTCCACCGTGACCTGTTTCGGTATTCGGAGAAGGGGATCGGTGGTCACTTTAAGAATACACAAAATTATATTAGTGCAACAGACTCAGAGGGAAATGAATTTGTTCTCTTTACTCCGGTAACCCCATATGAGACTCCGCCTGCGGTTGATGCGATATGCGAGAGTTACAATCGTGTGATTGATACTCAGGAAATTGATGCCCTTCTCCTGACCCCTGTTTTTATTCATGACTTCCTTTGCATCCATCCATTCAACGATGGGAATGGGAGGATGAGCCGGCTGCTCACAACTTTACTTTTATATAAAAGCGGTTATGTGATCGGCAAATATATCTCGCTGGAGAGTAAGATTGCTAAAAATAAAAATCTATATTACGATGCGTTGGAAGCCTGTCAGCGTGGCTGGTATGAGAACCAGGAAGATCCTGCACCGTTCATTAAGTATCTACTGCGAACGATCCTTGCAGCATATCGAGACTTTGAGGACAGAGTAGATCTTGTTAGTGAAAAGCTCCCGGCAGTAGAGGTCGTAAGGCGTGCTGTGTATGGCAAAATCGGAAAATTTACTAAGCGTGATATCATGGAACTCTGTCCGACTATCGGAAAGACTTCTGTGGAAAATTCTATCAAACAGCTGGTTGACAGGGGCGTATTGGTAAAACATGGTTCCGGCCGTTCAACCTATTACACCAGGAGTGATGCAGAGTGAAATTCGCATAAGGAAGGGGCGCTCAATGTTTCATATTCTTCCGGGGAATTTTTTTGTTCCCCTTTCTTCACCGAACCGAATCGTATATTGGGATTGTATCTGCAGGCTGTTTTCCGTGATGGAGCATCAGCTTTCTTTTGGTGTGGAAAGAGAAGTGCTTGTAGATGAACTGCAGTACTATTTTGAACAGTCTGCTGCTGCGGATGTGGTGGATGAAGAGTTTGCGGAGGCGGACAGCAGAGGCAAGGCCAACGGAATCTTAAGAAAACTGGAGTTTTACGGCTGGATTGAGATCGAGACGGATAAAAGCTATGTCCAGAGAGTGAACTTTATGGATTATGCAGTGCGTCTGATCAAGACGCTCCTTGAGATCGCAGACGGGAGAAAAGTAGAATACCAGGGCTATATCTATACAATTTACAGTCTCGTCAGGGCAAATACGGATCATCCGGGAGTCGTGCTCCTGCAGATCCTGGAGAATACGGATCTTTTGATCACGGGGCTTAAAAATCTGAATTCCAATATCAAGCATTATATTGACGAGCTAACGAGGCACCGCACAGTGGCGGAGATCATGGACGCACTGTTTAATGATTATATCACAAATATTGTAGATAAAGCCTATCACAGGCTTCTGACTTCGGATAATGTGTCCAAGTTCCGGCCGGAGATCATCGAGCGGCTGGAAAGCAGGAGCAGGAGCCGGTCTTACATAGAGAAGGCATCAGGGGAACTGGCACAGCTCCAGGAGATTTCGCTGGAAAAAGCACAGGATACGGTATATCGGTATCTTCATGAGATCATAGAGGCCTTCCGGAATATGGATGACATCTTAAACGAAATCAACCAGAAGAATACACAGTATCAGCGGGCGGCCATCAACCGGGCGAAGTTTCTGCTTTCCGGTGACGAAGATGTGAGGGGACAGCTGAAAGAAATACTTCTGGCTGTGAATGAAAGGATCAATGAAGATAAGATGGCGCTGGGCGGTATCTATGAGATTCGGTTCCTGGATGATCTGATCCGTCTGTATTCTGTAAGTTTTCTGGATGAACGGTCATTCTATTCGCCTACGGAAGGAAAAAAAGAGTTTGTTCCACAAAAACTTGAGAATCATGAGGTGGATCTGGAAGCCCGGCAGGAGAAGCTGCGGAAGATGATGGAGAAGATGCAGCGCGTTTTAAGCAAGGAGAAAATAGAAAATTATGTGCTGGATCAGCTGCAAGACCGCCCGCAGATGATGGCGTCGCAGCTTCCGCTTGCTTCGGCGGAGGACTTTGTGAAGATTATCTATATCAGGCTTTATGGGCAGAGAAAGAAGCTGAAATATTATGTGGAGCCGGAAGAGATAATCGAGGTTGGAGGATACAGGTTCCGGGATTTCAGGATCGGGAGGAAATGAGATGGAACTGTTTGATAAAATGCTGCAGAGGGAAAAAGAGGATTTCCGGCGGATCAGCAACAGGCTTTTATCCACCTGTTTTTTGTGCAGGGCAAATGAGACAAGTAAGTCAGATTATTATTTTGTATTGAAATATAAAAATGAATTTAAGACGTATCTGGATGTGCTGGGATATCGGCTGGAAGTGAACGAGGAACTGGGCGTGATACAGCTGGTGAATGCCTATAATTATAACCGTATGAATCTGAAGCTGTATGAATCGATCATTCTCCTGATCTTAAGGATCCTGTATGATGAAAAAAAGAGGGAGCTTTCTATCAGCGATGAAGTGATTGTAAACCTGGGAGATATCCAGGATAAGTATTTAAGCCTGCAGATCCGGGATAAAATGATCGATAAGACGACTATGCGCAATGCGCTCAGTGTGTTCCGCAGATTCCAGCTGATCGAGATCCTTGACCGGGATCTGGCAAATGAAGAAAGCAGGATATTGATCTATGATTCTATCCTAATGGCAGTACAGATTGACGATATTAAGAAGGCATATGAGAAAGTAGAGATATACAGAAAGGGAAGGCAGACGGATGAAGAAGCTGACGAGAATGAAGCTGATTAACTGGCACAGGTTTGAAAACTGCACGATTGATTTCGGATCGGCGACGCTGCTTTCCGGAGAAAACGGGGCGGGGAAGACGACGCTTCTGGATGCGATCCAGTTTGTGGTGCTCTGTTCCGCCGGTTCCTTCAATAAGGCGGCCCATGAAAACGGGAAGCGGAAGCTGACAGGTTATATCCGCTGTAAGACAGGAAAAGAGAGCCGTCCGTATGAAAGAACGGGAGAAGTGAGCGCCCATGTGGCACTGGAGTTTTATGAAGAGAGCCGGCAGAAATACTTTATCCTGGGGGCAGTGGTGGATTCAGCATCAGAAGGGCAGGAGACCACTGGCAGATATCTGATCGACGGCAGTATGCTCTCAGATGACATGTTTTTTAAGAAGGATCAGACGCCCAGATCTATTGCAGAATTCCGTTCGCATAACGACAAGAGGATCCGGCAGTGGATGAAGACTCAGACAGAAGCAAGAAAAGTGGTTCAGTCAAGGCTTGGAAGGATTGAGGACAAGTTTTTCAGCCTGATACCCAAAGCGCTTGCTTTTAAGCCGATCGATGATATCAAAGATTTTGTGTATTCCTATGTTCTGGATGAAAAAGAGGTAAATATTGATGTCCTGCGGGAAAATGTGCGCACTTATCAGGATCTGGAGCGAACCCTTGAGTCTGTAAGGCGCAGGATGCAGAAATTGGAGCAGATTGAAAAGCTTCATGATGAGGCGGCAGACAATATACAGAAGGACCAGATGTACACGTATTTCCTCGCAAGGGCTGCTGTGGACATTGCCGGAGAGGAGACAGAGCGGCTGAAAGCAGAGAAACGGGCGGAAGAATACCGGAAAAAAGAGACGGAGAAGGATCTGGAAGCGGTTGTTCAGGAAAAAGAACAGCAGCAGGAAATCGAGACGAATCTGCGTGTGGAATTGAAACAGAACCGGGAGTTTCTGGCGCTGGAGGAGCAGGAAAAGGAGCTGGAGAGATTAAAAGAAGAGGAAAAGGTGCTCCTGGAAGAGAAACGAGAGCTCCTTGCCAGCGTGAAAAGATCGCTTAAGAAGGCAGAGAAATTGCTGGAAATCAAGGATGTGGACGGCTGTATAGCCAGGTATCGGGATGTGTTTGGGCGGATAGACACATTGGAGAGTACCGCCGAAGCGAGAGAAATCCTGGAACAGGTGATACAGTATAAGAAAGAAATGTATGAGAAAATCCGGCGTAAGGCTGCTGAGGTACAGATCCATCTGGCCCGGCGCAGGGAAGAGCTTAAGGGTCTGGAACACAAGATCAGCAACCTGGAGAAAAGGAAACTTTCTTATCCTGAATCCGTGGAACGGCTGCGGGAAGCTGTCCTGGAGGAGTTTGCGCGGATCAGCAGAGAGGCAGAGGCCAGGGTCTTATGCGAAGCGTTGGAGATTACAGACGAGAGCTGGCGCAATGCGGTGGAAGGATATCTGAATACCCAGCGGTTTTATCTCCTGGTGGAGCCGGAGAACTTTGATATCGCTCTTGGTACCTATGACAGGCTGCGCCGCGAGAAAAAGGCATACGGCGTGGGGCTTATCAATGCCCGCGGGCTGGAACAGTATGACAAAGCCCCGGAAGGAACGCTGGCATCGGTGGTTACATCAAAGAATCCTTATGCCAGACGTTTTGTCAATATGGTTCTTGGAAAGGTACAGATGTGCAGTCGCTATGAGGATCTGAAGAAATATCCGGTGTCTATTACCAGAGAGTGTATGAAATATCAAAACCGGGTGGCAAGCGCTATCCGTCCGGAGATATTCCGTGTGCCCTTTATCGGGCAGAATGCATTTAAGGTGCAGCTGGAGCAGGCGAAAACAGAAAGGAAGGAACTGGAAAGTCTGGTAGGGGAGCTGGAAGGGCGGCTGGAAAACCTGGAACGGGTGACTGGATTTCTCTCGATTGAGGACGAGACAGATATCCGTTACCGGCTGGATGTGATCGGACGTCTGTTCAAGGTCCGGGCGGCGGTAAAGCAGTGCCGGGACAACATTAAGACATTGAACCAGAATTCTACATTGATCCAGAAGCAGGTACAGCTGGAGGCGTTGACAAAGATCCGGGCGGAGCTGGAGATAAGAGCAGGAAAATATCAGAAAGCCTTGGGACAGATCCAGGAAAAGATCGAGGGAAAGGACCGGGAGATCCAGGAGCAAAGAGATCTGAAAGCAAGACGGAGCGCTGAGCTTGCGGGAATCGTGGCAGGTGCAGGGAAGGAATATCCTCATTGGCAGAAAGAGTATGACAAACAGACGGAGCAGAAGTCTTATGTTCAGTTCCGGGATAATTTTGAGAGACAGCAGAAGAAGAATCTGACACTGCTTGATAAAGTGCAGCAGCAGATGCAGGATGTCATGATCGAGTATAAAACCGAATACAACTTTGGAGCGGCGCCGAATATGCAGGGCTATCCGGAGTTTGAAGCTGTTTATGAGAGGCTTAGGACATCCGAAGTGCTGGAATATGAAGACAAGGTACAGTCAGCCCGAAAAGCTGCCGAAGATGAGTTCCGGGAGCAGTTTCTGGCAAAGCTTCAGGAGAACATGAAGCAGGCACAAAATGAATTTAAGGAGTTGAATAAAGCGCTGAAAGACATCACTTTCAGCAATGAGAGGTATGAGTTCCTCTATATGCCCAGCCGCCGCCACCGCAGATATTATGAAATGATCATGGATGATTTCAATATGATCCAGGGAGAATCCATCTTCAGCGGTATTTTCCATGAGACGCACAAGGAAGTGATCGAAGAACTCTTTGACCGTCTGGCCATTGACAATGATAATAATGTCAGGACATTGGAAGAATTTACAGATTACCGGACATATATGGATTATGATATCAGGATTCTGCATATGGACGGCAGCTATTCTCTCTATTCGAAGGTGTGTGAGGAAAAGAGTGGAGGAGAGACGCAGACGCCGTTTTATGTGACGGTAGCGGCATCTTTTGTGCAGCTGTATGGAAATAACATCGGAGGAGAGGCGGCCGGCCTGGTTATGTTTGATGAGGCGTTTAACAATATGGATGACGAGAGAATCGGCGGAGTACTGGAGTTCCTGCGGCGCCTTCCGCTGCAGATCATTATTGCGGCGCCGCCGGATAAGATCCAGTACATCAGCCCTGCCATGGAGGAAACTCTGCTGGTGATGACGGATGAAAAGGTAAGCTATGTGGAGGAGTATTATAATGGCGCGTTTTGAAACCAGGATCCTGAACGTTCTTCTGGACTCATATGAAAAAAGTAGCCTCTTTCGCGGCGACAACAAGGTGGTGGTGCATATCAGTTTTCGGTTTACAAAGTCATCACTGCCGGAATATTTTGACGAAAGCTCTCTTTCTTATGAAAGCATTCATGCCTGGGCGCATGAAATGGAGGAGAGGGGCTGGCTTGAGATTGCCTGGAAATCCGGAAAAGAAGGGCATATCATTGAACGGCTGATTTTAGATGCGCAGAAAGTGCCGGAGATTTATCAGTATCTGAGACGAAAGCCGTTGTCCCGGCTCATCTGCGAACAGCTGGAAATCATCCGGTCTGCCAGGGAAACATGCAATACGCCCGTAGCAGAATGCTTCCTTGCATGGCTGGAGGAGCGGCTTTTAAAGAACCGGCCGGTGAAGGAGTTTATTGATCTTGCATGTCCGCAGGATACAGAACGTCTTTTGCAGGCAGTGACAGCAATAGAAGGAAATGAGAAGGAAAGCTATCAGAGGGAATTTTCCATCCGTGAGTTTGCGGACAGCAAGGCTCTGGAAAAATTAGAAGGAAAGCTGGGAAAGATTTTCCGGACATTTTCCGAAGAGTTCAAAGGAATGGAGACGGAAGACATTCTGGCGGAGTACGGAATCTACCATACGCCGAACTACATATATCTGAAAGGCGAGGGCGTAGTGGATTTTGGAAACGATGAAAATGCCTGTCTGAAACTTTCGGCTGTGAGGCAGGGAATCGGCATTTCGGGGGAGGACTTGTCAGACATCCGGATCTCCGGGACGGAATGGACGAAAAAGGTGATCACCATTGAAAATCTGACCACGTTCTTCCGATGGGAGGAAAAAGACGCTTTGATTATCTATCTGGGCGGATATCATAACCGGGTGAGAAGAACTCTTCTGGAGAAAATATACCGGGAGATGCCGGAAATCCAGTATCTCCATTTTGGAGATATTGACGTGGGAGGATTTGAAATTTATAAAGATCTGTGCCGGAAAACAGGGATTCCATTTCTGCCCTATCACATGGGCTTGGAAGAATTAAGCATGTACCGGGAGTTTTCCAGACCGCTGACGGAAAATGACAAAAGGAGACTGAAAAGGTTAATGGAACAGGCGGGAAGCGAGGGAGCCCCGTATCTGGAAACGCTGCAGCTTATGATGGAATGGGGAATAAAATTGGAACAGGAATGTATCCGGTAAGAAGAATTCTTTAGCGTTTGTCTCCGCATTTCCTCAGCCCGCCTACTCTCTCCCCTCCTGCACATATTCTCTTGCCATTTTCTGCTGGACCTCGTCCATGGTCACCTTCCCCTTGGTGATCCCCACCATACCGCTTTCCTTCAGCTTCCTAATGGTACGGTTTAAAGTCTTTACGGAGATGCCTGTCTCCTCGTGAATCTCCTCCCTGGTCCGGCGGATGACGCAGGAATGATACTCCTCGATGTACTGGAGAAAGTAGAGAAGGAGCAGGTGCTGGGGCGGGTAGAACAGCCGGTTGCCCCGGTTGTAGGAGGAGCGGTACAGCTTATATGCCACTTTCTGGGAGACCAGGCGCAGGAAGTGGATATCTTTTTCAATCCAGTCTTCAAAATCTTTTCTGGAAAAGTACAGGACGGTGCAGTCCGTCGTTGTCTCAATCGTGACGGAGGTGTACGGCTTCCCGGCAAGGATCGCCACCTCGCCCACGAAATCTATAGGATCATTTCTTTCGATCATAAATACATTTCCATTTTCAAATTCATTGATAACCCGGTGATAGCCTTCGCAGACAATACCGAAGTAATCAAGCTCGGCGTCTTTTTGATGAATGATCGTCTTTGGCGGATAGGTCTTGATGGTACAGCGGGTTTTCAGTTCTTCCGGCATATAGCGGAGATAATTTTCCAGTTCCGGTACCTTGATAAGCAGTTCAGATAATGTCATAGCAGATTTCCCCCTCTTTTTTACAGTATACAACAAAAATAGCTCATTTGTCCTTTTTTTCCTATGTCTGTTTTTATATAATGCGTTGGTATGTGACAAGTTATGAAAAAACGAATGAGAAGACAAAGGAGAAGAGAGATGAAGAAGGAAACCTATGTTTATCCATCCACGATGGCCAGGCTGAAAGCAGAGTATAAGATTTTCATCCTGGCTTTTGTATTTATCGTAATCGCAGATTCCATCGGACAGATCCAGGTGCCGCTGGGACCGGGGACGCTGATTTTGTTCCCTATTTTTTATTCCCTGATCATGGGAGTGCTTTCGGGGCCTGAGGTCCTGAAAATATTTGATAAAAAGGAGGTCAAAGCGGCGTCGAAACTGGTGATCGTAGCAATCTGTCCGTTTATTGCAAAGCTTGGCATCAATGCAGGAGCGAGTATTGAAGTGATTTTGTCTGCGGGACCGGCGCTGATCCTGCAGGAAATCGGAAATCTGGGGACGATCTTTCTGGCCATGCCGTTTGCTCTTCTCCTGGGATTAAAAAGAGAAGCTATCGGTGCGACCCATTCTATCAACCGGGAGTCCAACCTGGCGCTGATCACAGATATGTTTGGCCCGGATTCACCGGAGACAAGAGGAAGCCTTTCTATTTACGTGGTAGGTGGCATGGTGGGAACGATTTTCTTTAGCTTCCTTACCACAATCGTAGCGTCTTTGAACCTGTTTCATCCCTATGCCCTTGGTATGGCCTCCGGGGTGGGAGCGGGCATCCTGATGGCCAGTGCGACGGCGAGTCTGGCGCTGATCTATCCGGATATGGCGGCGGAACTGTCGGCCCTTGCCAGCACCAGCGAGACCATTTCCGGTATTACGGGGATTTATGTGGCGATCTTTGTTGGGATCCCATTGACGAAGAAGCTGTATCAGCTTTTGGAGCCGCCAATCGCAAAGCTCAGACGGGAGCCGAGTGAAGTGCTGGAGCGGCAGAGACTGGAAAAGCAGGAAAATATGGGAACGGATGTGACAGAAGAAAGGAAGGTACAGTAGATGCGGTACGCAGAGTGGGGAATTTTACTGGTGATTTCAGGGCTTGGCATTGCCCTTGCGAATTTTATCGGATTTGATGTGGGATTTATGGATTCCCTGCCGGGGATCCTGGTGCTGCTGGGGATTTCGGCGGCAGCGGTAGTTGTGAGTAAAATACTGCCTTTGAAACTGCCGATCGTGGCATACTGCTCTATCATCGGACTTTTGGCAGCCAGTCCGATCTGCCTTGCCAGGGAGTTTGTGATCGCTGCGGCAAACGGCATTAACTTTACGGCGCCGCTGACGCTGGTAGGCGCTTATGCGGGCATTTCCATCGGAGATCAGATCAAGTCCTTTGTAAAACAGGGCTGGAAAATGATTATCGTAGGTGTGCTGGTCATGACCGGAACCTTCCTGGGATCTGCGGCAATCGCGCAGGTTGTGCTGTCTTTGACCAATGCTATTTAAAAGGAGAAGCAAATGAAACATCAAGCAGATCTTTTGATCAGAAACAGTGATTATCTGAATGAAACGTTTGAACTGACAGAGGGGAAAAGTATCCTGATCAGTGATGGGAAAATTGAAGCGGTCGGCACGGCTGCGGAATTGGAAGAGCGCTACCAATGGAAGGAAGAACTGGACGGGAGCGGCTGCATCTATATGCCGGGACTGGTGGACAGCCATATGCATACCGGGCAGCAGCTTCTGCGGGGACAGGTACTGGACGAGATGCCTATGATCTGGACCCGGATCATGCTGCCCTATGAGAGTACACTGACGCCAGAGAAAATGCGGCTGAGCGCGCAGGCGGCAGCGGTGGAGATGATCCATGCCGGGACCACCGGATTTATCGACGCGGGCAGCTATTTTATGGAGGAAGCGGCAAAAGTGTATGCCGGGAGCGGGCTTAGAGGGGCGCTTTCCTATTCTACCATGGATCAGGCAGGACTGCCGGAGTCGATCGCTATGGATGCCAGAACTGCGGTCCAGAAGACCGATGAACTTTATGAAGGCTTCCACGGATTGGGAAATCTGAAGGTTTACTATTCTCTGCGGTCTCTGATTTCCTGCTCCGAGGAGCTGATCCTTCGGGCGGCGGAGCGGGCAAAGGAAAAAAGGACCATGCTCCAAGCCCATATGAACGAGTATCCGGGGGAGATTAATTTCTACATGGAAAGGAAACAGCTTCGGCCTTATGAGTATCTGGAAAGTCTGGGTGTGCTGGGAGAACATTTCCTGGGAGCCCACAGCCTTCTCCTTTCGGAACAGGAGATAGAGATCCTGAAGGACCGTAAGGTGAAAATCTGCCATTGCCCGTTCAGCAACTGCGGGAAAGCGGCTCCACATACGCCGGAGCTTTTGAAACGGGGGCTTGTGATCGGTCTGGGAACGGACGGCGCGGCTCACGGAGGTTTAAGCCTTTTTAATGAGATGAAGATTTTCCGTTCTGTCATGAACCTGACCTTTGGCGTGCCGCTTGCGGAGCCTGCCGTTATGCCGGCAAAGACAATCCTGAAAATGGCCACGGAAGGCGGACAGGTCTGCCTGGGGGGAAGCGCCGGCCTGGACGGGGCGATACGGCCGGGGGCCAGGGCAGATATCATCGGATTGGATAAAAACAGGATTTATCTTGCGGCCTACGGACAGATTGCCAACACGATCCTGGAGAGTGTAAATGCCGGGGATGTCAGGGATTCCATCTGTGCCGGGAAGGTGCTCATGAAAGACTATGAGATCCTGACGATGGATGAGCAAAGAATTTACCAGGAAGTGTGCCGCCTCCGGGAACAGGAAAGGATGGCTTAAGGAAATGACGGTGTATATCATAATCATCATCGCCAATCTGTTGGTGGGAGGAATGATCGGGCTGACGGGGATCGCCGGATTTCTCCTGCCCATGCTGTATTCGGGATTCCTGGGGATGCCGGCGGCGCAGGGCATGGCGCTTAGCTTTTTTGCGTTTTTGATCTCCGGCGTGCTGGGAGCCTATAATTATTATAAAGCGAAGAATCTGGATCTTAAGCTTGCGCTTGTGATCAGTGCCGGAAGTCTCATAGGAGCAGTGATGGGGGTTCGCCTTAATCTTATGATTGATGAAGCGATTGTAAAAAGGATCCTTTATCTGGTTGTGCTGGCTTCCGGGATTTCCATATTGCTCCGGAAAGAGCCAGCTGAGAAGAAACAGGAAGCGAGAAAACCTTTGCCGCTGGGCCTTAGCATAGTCTTTGGCGCGGTGACAGGAGCTCTCTGTGCACTTTCCGGGGCGGGCGGACCCATTCTGGTAATGCCGCTTCTGGTCGTCCTTGGCGTACCGGTAAAGACTGCAGTGGGGATAGCGCTGTTTAACTCCATATTTATTGCGATCCCTTCCTGCATCGGCTACAGTCTTCAGTGTGATCCGAAGGAGATGGCGGTGCTGCTTTTGGTGTCGATGGTAAGCCACGGCATTGGAGTGTGGGCAGGCAGCAAAAATGCAGCGGTTTTAAAGCCGGAACCATTGAAAAAAGGCGTTGCGGTATTTTCCGTTCTCATTGCGCTCTTTAAGCTGATCACAGGGTAGGAAAAAATAAAACTTTTCACATGGAAACTGCGAAAAATAGCAATTAAACTGGCCGAGGGACAGGAATAAGTTCCAGAATATCCCGAAATGGGATTTCCGTCCCTTCTATTGTGAGCAGCTGGCTGTCTGTGTCGATGCGGGAGACGGCCCCGATCTGTGTGCAAAAGACGCCTAAGGAAGGGGAGCCTGCGGAGGTGTACTCGGCTTCCCCGGAGGTTTCCTGCCGGAAAAAGGCCACCTGTACCGTCTGGCCTTTTTGAAGTTGTCCCAGCATTTCAGAC
>PPYE01158041.1_pt1 | contig 26306 bp, 23 predicted proteins | sample 1559881 | NCBI WGS metagenome assembly PPYE01 (sample SAMN08240022, study PRJNA423297) | Human gut metagenome, whole genome shotgun sequencing project. | reverse complement strand
GATTATAAGCAAGACGTGTGGGATTTACATTTCTTTTCAGGTCGTCAATCCAATCAGCCATATCAAAACCATAGAGACCGGCAGGAATGAAAGCGGCAAGAATGACCTTATCCCAAACGGAAGCTAAACGATCGCGGTCATTACCGACCCACCAGAAGAATGCACAGAGGGCTAAAATAACAAAACCGCCCAGTCCATAATAAAGCGTTTCCGGGATAAATTTTACAGCAACCATGGACAATGTCATAAGGACTGCGCCGCCGATGATGTATGGCATAAGTTCGCCTTTTTCCATACGGTGTTCTTCTGGGATTTTCATCCGCATCTTTGCCAGTACTTCAGCCATGAATACGAGAAGGAAAATAGCGAGACCTGCAAAGGGATAGAGAATAAGAGAAATTAAAATAAGGGCAATTGCAGGGATAATTTTCCATCCCGGAAATACTTCCATCTTTTTGAAATTTACCCGATTTTTCTGTGTGTAAATAGTCAGACGCATAAATACGAGATAAGTAAGCATTATGCCGATTGTCTCCAAAGGTGTAGCACCAACGTAGAGAACAGCACAGCATACAAGGATGGATATAGGCGCACCGGAAAAACGAGAGATAACAGCACTGAATACGCCTACATTCAGAAAATAAGCGAGGGTGGTAATAAAGTCCAAATCTTCCATCTCCTTAACTGAAAATTTCAATAATGATGTACTTACAAAGTATACCCATAAAAAAGAATTGACGCAAGAAACAGAAAAAACTTGGCAAGGATATATTCTCTGATGGGAAGTCACTTTTACATGGCTGGTGAAACCTGTTAAAATAAAATAAAACAGGCAATAAAGGAGGCGGGGATGGATTCTTTAGTGATTGTTGATTGCCAATATGATTTTATTGATGGATCATTGGCATGCAGGATATTATCGATGTTAAAAATCGCCCGAATGAAGAAAATATTTTTCATAAAGGAATGGATGATATTGTTGAAGAATATTCCGCTTTCCATGGAATAAATAAAAAAGGGATTCCACTTGGCACAATGGTGACAGACCATGTTTATGTAGGTGGCATTGCTTCTGAATATTGTATCAAAGAAACGGTTTTTGAGTTATTAAAGGCTGGGCATAAGGTCACGCTTCTTGTCAAAGGTCTTGGTTATGTGGATTATAACGGCCATTTGGCAGCAATAGATGCAATGAAAAAGCTTGGCGTGGAAATTTTGGAGTGATGAAGGAAGAAACTTTGCGGGATATCGGAGAGTTTGAATGTATTCACCGTATTGCCCATGATCTTATTTACCGGCCTGAATTGGTTAAGCTAGGCACAGGTGATGATGGAGCTGTATTTATGACGCCTTGCGGATACGACGAGGTGATTTCCACGGATACTATGGTGGAAGGAATTCATTTTACAAAAAGAACGATGTCTGCCGCTGATACGGGATATCATCTGTGTGCTGTGAATTTCAGTGACATGGCGGCCATGGGGGCGGAGCCGGTATCTTTCGTAATATCTGCTGCGCTTCCAGGGGATTTGTCTATTACATGGATAGAATCCTGTTATGATGGAATCCGTGAATGCTGCCGCGAATACAGCGTCAATCTTCTTGGCGGAGACATCACCGGCTCAAAACAGGGGATTATTCTCACAGGGACGATAGTAGGTATCGTTCCTGAAAATCAAGCGGTAAAGCGGAGCGGTGCCAAAGAGGGAGATATCGTTTTTGTCACAGGAACGCTTGGTGATTCGTCAGCAGGATTGTCTATCCTTTTAGATGGTAAGAAAGAAGAATACCCTGTGTTGGCAATCCGGCATCAAAGACCGAAACCGCAGATAGATTTTGGCCGGATCCTTCGAGAAAGTGGAGCCTCTTCGCTCAATGATGTATCTGACGGTCTTTCGCGGGAAATCAATGAAATAGCATCGGCAAGCCGGGTGACGATAGAATTGGAAAAAGAACGGATTCCTCTGTCTGATGAACTTTGCCGATGGGGACAGGACTGTGAAAAAGAGCCTTTCTGTTTTGCTATTAATGGTGGAGAAGACTATGAATTGGTTGGTACGATTTCTAAAAAGAATTGGGAATATGTAAAGGGTATTGGTGGTGTGACCGGAATCGGACATGTCAAGAAAGCAGGGAAAGGGCAGGTATTTCTTAAAGATAAAAATAGTATAAAACTGCTTACAATAGCAGGGTATGACCATTTTCGTTCATAAGGAGGAATTATGCATACACTCGTAATAATCAGACATGGAGAAAGTCAGTGGAATAAGCTGAACCTGTTTTGCGGCTGGACGGATGTAGATTTGACAGAAACAGGGTATGAAGAAGCCCATCAGGCAGGAAGACTTTTGAGAGAAGGAAATTACCATTTTGACATATGCTATACGTCTGTTTTAAAGCGGGCCATCCATACTGCTTATACTGTTCTTGATGAATTGGATCTGGCATGGATTCCCATGGTAAAAGATTATCATTTGAATGAACGTCACTACGGCGCGCTCCAAGGCTTGAACAAGAAGGAAACAGCAGAGAAATATGGTGACTCCCAAGTCCATCTTTGGCGCCGTTCTTATGATGTGCGGCCGCCGGCTTTGCCGAAGGATGATGAACGAAATCCTGCAAAACAGGCGCCTTACCAGCGGTATAAAGGAACTGTGGAGCTGCCGCTGACGGAATGCTTGAAAGATACCGTGGCCCGTGTAGCACCTTATTTTGAATCGGAAATCAAGCCTAAAATTGAATTGGGAGAAAATGTTTTAATTACAGCCCACGGAAACTCTATCCGTGCTCTGAGAAAGTATTTGGAAGATATTTCTGATGATGAAATTGCCGGTATGAATATTCCTACAGGTGTGCCACTTGTATACCATTTGAATGAGGACTTTACAGTTGATCATGTAGGTTATCTTGGTGATGAAGACATAATTCGTGCGAAAATTGACGCTGTAAAAATGCAGTCTGTTCGTACGGAAGAAAAGAAGTAAATTTTACGGGATAAAGGCAGTATAGTGCCGTGAGGTGTATGACGGAAAAGATAAATTCGTTTGATTTTTATGTACCGATGGACATTCCCCTTGTCCTGGAGGGCGGCGCTATGCGAGGTGTTTTTGAGGCAGGCGTTTTAGATGTATTTATTGAAAAAGGGCTCCATTTCCGGAAGGTAGTTGGTACGTCAGCAGGAGCCATGCAGGGAATGTGTTATATGTCCGGACAAAAAGGACGCAATATCCGAATCAATACGACCACTTGTTCCATTTTATGATGAACTTCCTTTTCCTGTAAAAAAATCTGTATATATATTGACACGGCCGATTTCCTACAGAAAAAGGCAGATGCCCTATTTCTTGAGGAAGATGGCAGAAGCCGTGTGGGGAAGAAAATATCCTGCCATTGTAGATTCCATGTGTACTATTCCGGAACGGTACAATGCACGGCTGGAAAAGATTTTACAGATGGAAAAAGAGGGAGATGTTTTTATTTTCCGTCCTGAAAATCCGGTGAAAGTCAGCCGGGCAGAACGGAACCCTGCCAAACTTCGTGTGCTTCATGGCGAAGGATACAGAATCGGCATGATGCGCTTTGATGAATTAATGAGGTGGCTTCATGGATGAAGTGAATTTGACAACTCACAGTGAAGAAGAAACAATGGCCTTTGGTGAGTGGAGTAGAGTGGGCGGATGTATTTCCTGCTTTGCTGCCGCCGGAAAGTATTACTGTCCATATAGAAAGAATCAATGAGACTATGCGCCATATTTCCCTGTGCTGGGGAAAAGGCGCTCCGGAATCAGTTGTAAAGGAGATTATAAAGTATGTTGCTTGCCATTGATACCTCTTCTCTTGTTCTCAGTTGTGCGCTGGCGGAGAAGGACAAGCTTGTAGCCGAGTGGACAGTACAGAAAAGGTTAACCCATTCAGAACAGCTCATACCACATATGGATGAAATACTGAAAGATGCAGGAGTGGATCAAAAGGAGATTACTGCCATTGCCGCTGCCAAAGGACCGGGGTCGTTTACCGGTCTCCGTATCGGACTTGCTACCGCAAAGACAGCAGCTTATATATGGAAAGTTCCGCTTATCGGCGTAGATACCCTGGAAGCGCTGGTATGGAATCTGGTTGGCGCGAGAGCTTTTATTCTTCCCCTGCTAGATGCCCAGCGTGGAAACGTTTATGCGGCGATGTATGGCTCTTTTGATGAGATATGGCAGGAAGCACCCGCAGAAGCAGCCTCTATTGATGAAGTGGTTAAAGCAGCAGCCAGCCATGGCGGACCGATTCTTGCTGTAGGTGAAGGTGCAGAAATGTATCGGGAAAAGCTTCTTGCAGAAGGGATACAGGTGGCACCGCCCCATAATTGCTGTGCCCGTGCCTCTTCAGTGGCGATGGCCGCATTTGTCCGATGGGAAAAAGGACAAATTGATGATCCCCTTCAGCTTATGCCAAATTATATTCGCAGAAGTGAGGCAGAGGTTTTATGGGAAAAACTTCACGGTATGAATTAATAGTTATAAAAGCAGAAGAAAAGGATATCAGCGATATTTATCAAATTGGGACAGTTTCTTTTTCTGATGCTTGGCGTGAAGAAACTATAAGAAATGATATGAAGGGCGGACACAGCTGTTATTTCATTGCAAAACTTGCCAAAAAAGTTATTGGATATGGATGTTTTTGGTTTATTGCTGATGAAGCCCAGCTAATGAATATAGGTGTGCTTCCTGAGTATCGTCGTATGGGAGCAGCGGAAAAAATATTGAAGCAGGGGTTGGAGGAAGCTGCGGAGCGTCATATGGAAGTCATTTTTCTCGAGGTTCGTGTGAGTAATCTGCCTGCCCAGTCGCTATACAGGAAACATAATTTTCAAACGGTCAGCGTAAGACAGGATGTCTATGAACTGCCCCGTGAAAATGGATATATCATGTCCCGGAAGGTGTAAGGAGATAAAATGAAAATCTTAGCGTTTGAAACAAGTTGTGATGAAACTTCCTGCGCTGTTATCGAAGACGGACGGAAGATTTTATCCAATGTTATTTCCACACAAGTTCCTATACATAAAAAATTTGGCGGCGTTGTGCCCGAGATTGCATCCCGGCACCATATTGAAGACGTTCTTCCTGTGGCTATTGAAGCACTGGAAGAAGCCCGAGCCGGCTGGGAGGATATCGATGCTGTTGCTGTTACACAAGGGCCGGGGCTGGTGGGTGCTCTTTTGGTGGGCGTAGCTGCAGCCAAGACGGCAGCATGGGTTTTAGGAAAACCGTTAATTGCGGTGAACCATATGGAAGGACATATTTTTGCCAACCTTCTCCAGTATTCTGATTTGGAACCTCCCTTTTTATCGCTTGTCGTTTCCGGTGGCCATACTATGCTTGTTGTTGTTCGTGACTACAATACTTTTGAACTCCTTGGACAGACGAGAGATGATGCGGCCGGTGAAGCTTTTGATAAAATTGCACGGGTTATGGGGTATCCTTATCCCGGCGGTCCTTATATCGATAAATTGGCAAAAGCGGGAAATCCTAATGCTATAGAATTCCCGCTGGCCTTGAGGAAAGAACATAGTTTCGATTTTTCGTTCAGTGGATTGAAATCTGCTGTGATTAACTACATTCATGCGAAAGAGATGAAGAAGGTTCCCGTTTCTTATGAAGATGTAGCTGCTTCTTTCCAAAAAGCGGTTGTAAACGCATTGCTTGAAAAGACAATGGCAGCTTTGGATAAAACGAAGTTGAAAACAGTAGCCTTAGCAGGCGGCGTCGCGGCGAACAGCGGACTTCGTGAAGCAATGGAGAAAAACTGTCTGAAAAGAAATGTTCGTATATGCAGTCCTGCCCCCGGGCTTTGTACGGATAATGGCGCTATGATTGGCTGCCGGGCGTATTACATGGCGCAAAAGGGGGATTTTGCGCCAATGACATTGAACGCAGATCCACGCCTTCCCTTTCTGGCAGAACGGGGGAAGGTTTAAAGGTAATTTAATACAGGCGGTACTTATGAATCAGCTCTATTCGCTGGCCCGTGAGATGACGAATCTTACGGATGTGCAGATTCGTATTTTGGATCATATGGAAGCAGCTCTCCAGCTCGCTGCTGATATTTCCAAAAATCAAATTTACATCTGCGCAAAAGGAAAAAATGAAAGTGTAGAAATAGTTCTTTTGGCGGCAAAGCCTTCTTATTCCATGGGGAATACCTTTTTTGACAGAGGGGATGCCTATTTAGATGAGGAATTTACTCTTGTGGAAAACGTATTCTCTACAGGCAGTAAAGTCGTTGGGCGAAAGGAACTTGATTTAGGGCGGTTGGTAGCGCTGACAGCATATCCTGTTTTTGATAATGCCGGGATTCCTTTTGCTGTGGCTGCTTTTCTGTCTAATTCCCAGTCTCAGCAGCAGGTTCTTACCGATACGGCTTATATGATGCTCCAAGTGCCGATGGAAGAAGGGGCGTACCATTATCTTCGTCCTCAGGATGGGATGGTTATCCTTGATTCCGTAGGACGTATCATGTATGCCAATGATATGGCGGATGATTTATATTTTGTTCTTGATAAGGAAACGGTGGAACGGAAAGAAATCATTGGGCATTCCATGGTTCATCTGCCATTGGTGGATAAAATTATGGAAACGAAAAAGCCGGCATATGGCGATGAAGTATCCGGGAATATGATATTGTCTGCCTGGGGAATGCCTATTCTTTCCGGCGGCCGTGTGTCTCGCACGATCCTTCTTTTAAGTGATGTAACTGCAATCCGTGAAAAGGAACGACAGATTATGGTGAAGGACTCCGTTATTCGAGAAATACACCATCGTGTGAAGAATTCTTTGAATACTATTGCCGGGATACTTCGGATGCAGGCGCGCCGGGCAAAAGATACTGATACGAAAGAGGCATTGAGAGTTGCGGTGAACCGCATATTGGGAATTTCCCAAATCCATGATGTTTTGGCGAGCCAAAGCGGGGACCATGTGAATTGGAATGTATTTTTGGATAAAATCTGCCGGCTTTCTGTCGACAGTCTGGCAGTATGCCCTATCGAATTAGTACGGCCGAATAATGAAATGAAGCTGCTTATTAATTCGGAAAAAGCGGTTCCATTGGCTATTGCTACAAGTGAATTAATTCATAATTCTATTGCCCATGGTTTTAAAGGTATGGAAGACGGTGTACTTATTGTAAGTGCTTCTGTAGAAAATGGTATGCTCCATACCTGTGTGAAAAATAATGGGCATATCTTAGATACACATTTCAGTACGAAATCTTTCGATCTGGGGTTGCAGATTGTCCGTACCTTAGTAGAAATAGAATTAAATGGTTCTTTTATATTGAAAAATAAAGGAGATATGGCAGAAGCCCATATCCGAATCCCTTTATCGATTATGGAGAACAAAAGATGAGTGAAACATATCGTATCGTTATTGCCGATGATGAAGCGATTATATGTATGGATTTAAAAGAAATATTGGAAGAGGCAGGGCATGAGGTGGTCGGTATATGTGCAGATGGCGTGCGTGCCTTGGAACTAGTAAAAGAGGAAAAACCGGATCTCGTGATTCTAGATGTACAGATGCCGAAGCTTGATGGATTACAGGCTGCAAAACTGATTGCCCATGATGATTTGGCGCCTGTTGTCCTTTTAACTGCTTATAGTGATGCGGAGACGGTGGAGAAAGCGAAACGATCCCATGTTTTTGGCTATGTCATGAAGCCGGTAGAAGAAAGAAATTTATTTCCTGCACTTCAGATTGCTGTCAGTCAGTATCGCAGCAGACATGAAATAGCACACCGTGTGAAAGAAATGGAGAGGGAACTGGCATCACGCAAGATCATTAACCGCGCCAAAGGGCTGCTGATGGATTACTATCATATCAGTGATGAAGAAGCTTATCATAAAATGCAGCAGACCAGTATGCGTCGTGGAATTCTCTTGACTGATGTGGCGCAAAAAGTTATTAAGGAAATTATGGTGAGAAAGAATATGCTGTCATAATTGTTCATGGTGTCCATATTTATATTCGATCAAAGGAGTGATGAAAATGAAATTTATATTTTTGGGACATGCGTGCTTCCAGATTGATACAGGAAAGGAAAAACTGCTTTTTGATCCTTTCCTCACCGGGAATGGACTTGCCGAAGAAGCTGCCAGCAAAGTAGAATGTGACTATATTTTTCTTTCCCATGCCCATGCGGATCATTTTGGAGATGCTATTGCTATTGCGGAATGGACAGGTGCAAAAGTCATCGCTATTCCTGAAGTCATCGGACTTTTTCCGAAAACCGTAATCAATTTCCAGCCCATGAACCTTGGGGGAACTTTTACGGCGCCTTTCGGTAAAGTGAAAATGGTGCAGGCCATTCACAGCTGTGGTGTGGCAGGCGGTATTCCTTGCGGATTTGTACTGTCTTTCAATGATGGTTTGACACTTTACTTTGCCGGAGATACGGCACTCTTTGGCGATATGAAACTTTTTGGGAAACTTTTTGATATTGACTATGCTGTTCTTCCTATCGGTGATAACTATACTATGGGACCAAAAGATGCGATTTTGGCAGCGAAATTTTTAAAAACGAAAAAAGTTATTCCCGTCCACTATAATACATGGCCTGTTATTTCACAAAATCCTGAAGAATTTAAGAAGGCGGCAGCGCGGGAAAATGTTTCTGTTGTAGTTGTGAAGCCAGGAGAATCTGTCGAATTATAATTGTAGGAGATGAGAAAATATAAAGGGCAGGTATTATTTGCGTTCTAAGGCTGATAATACCTGCCCTTTAAGCAGAGTAGCGAAAGTGGTGGACTAGCACAAAATATCATACTGTGAGAGGGATGGATTTAATCTCCGATGAAAACGTATTGACAATTCATGGGGGCAAGAATATACTAATAACGTAAGTTTAGCACTCGATATGAGTGAGTGCTAATAAAGGTGATAAAGATGGCAAAATGGACAATGAATGATGCTTTTGACGGACTCAATGAACTGACTGAAAGAAAAAGAAGAGTGCTGTGGGCTATTGTTCAGGATTATTCTTCTACGGCTGAGCCGGTTGGATCCCGTACTATTGCACGGAAATATGATTTAGGCGTAAGCAGTGCCACTATTCGCAATGAAATGCAGGATTTGGAAGATGAAGGGTATCTTGAACAGCCTCATACTTCCGCGGGACGGGTTCCTTCTATTAAAGGGTACCGGTACTATGTGGATTGGCTTAATGCAATTATAAAGATTCCTGATGATTCATCTTTTGATGAGATACAGCTGCTTGCTGATAAATTGAATCATTTCCTTCATGGACGGGATTTGGCGCGTGTGGATGAAAAGTTTATTATGTCTTTCCAAAAAGACGTGGAAAGAGATTTATCCCCTTATATACATATTTTTGCAGCTATGCAGGAGGCAGTGAAAACGCAGAAACAGGTTTATTCTGACGGTGCGTCACAGTTGATTGAGCAGCCTGAGTTTCAAAATGTGGAGAAAATGCAGGATATATTGAATTTATTGGAAAAGCGGGATATACTGGAAAGCATGCTTCTCTCTACTATGGATCGTCCGATTGCGGTCCATATAGGTACAGAAAATGCATTTAAGAATTTTGAAGATTTATCTGTGGTACGGGCGCAATTTACGGCCAATGGCAAAGTGATTGGATCGATGGCTGTTTTGGGGCCTACCCGTATGCAGTATGAAAAAGTAGTAGGGATGATGTATTTTATGCAGCATCAATTAAATCAACTCTTGGAAAAGGATGATGATTAAATTTTTGAGTCAATGGTAATGATTCATAAGATAAGAAGAGTCTCAAAAATAAAGTGAGGAGGTTTTGTGAATGGCAGAAAATAAAGATAAAGTAAAATTAGAAGATACTTTTTCTGCTGATGAGGCAGCTGTAAAAACTACTTCTGAAAATAAAGAAGAAAAAGCTGCAGTGAGAGAAGAAGTCCAGGGAAAGGTAGAAGCTGATTTGGCAACTTATAAAAATAAGGCGGAAGAAGCAGAGTCCAAACTGGCAACTACAATTTCTCAATATATAAGACTTCAGGCGGATTTTGAAAATTTCCGCCGCCGTAGCCGTGAAAATGAGGCGAAACTGTCAGATACGGTGAAAGCAGGTACAATGAAGGAATTTCTTCCGATTGTGGATAATTTTGAAATGGCTCTTGCGCAGATAAAAAGAAGTAGCGCTCCTGCTACATTTATTCAGGGGGTTGAATTGCTGCTTAAGCAGTTTGTGAAATTTTTAAATGATTCCGGTGTTACAGAAATCGAAGCGGTAGGAAAGCCTTTTGATCCCCATTTCCATGAAGCGGTTATGCAAATTTCTTCTGATGAATGGGAAGACGATACAGTTTCTATGGTATTAAAGAAGGGATACATGTATAAAGATATGGTGCTCCGGCCTTCCTCTGTACAAGTTTCCCATAAACCTTAATTTTCGTAAAAAAGTCATTAATTATCAGGCAAAGCCTGAAAAGAAAGGGGACATAGTAAATGTCAAAAGTAATTGGTATTGATCTTGGTACAACCAACTCTGTTGTAGCTGTTATGGAAGGTGGTGAACCTGTCGTCATTTCCAATGCGGAAGGTTCCCGCCTGACTCCGTCGGTGGTAGGTTTTTCTAAAAATGGAGAAAGGCTGGTAGGACAGCTTGCGAAGCGCCAGGCCGTCTCCAATCCGGATCGCACCGTTGTTTCTATTAAGCGGCACATGGGTGAAGGAAATTACAAAGTAAATATTGATGGAAAAAGTTACACGCCGCAGGAAATTTCTGCAATGATTTTACAGAAACTGAAAACAGATGCGGAAGCTTATCTTGGAGAAACAGTTACTGATGCGGTTATTACCTGCCCGGCATACTTTACTGACAGCCAGCGTCAAGCGACAAAAGATGCAGGTACTATTGCGGGTTTGAATGTGCTCCGTATTATCAATGAACCGACGGCATCTTCTCTTGCTTACGGTCTGGATAAAATAAAAGACGGCAAAGAACATCGTTTTCTTGTTTATGACCTTGGCGGCGGTACTTTCGATGTGTCCATTTTGAATTTAGCTGATGGTGTATTTGAAGTGGAAGCTTCCCATGGCAATGGACATCTTGGCGGTGATGATTTTGATGCCCGTATTATGGACTGGATCGCTACTACTTTTAAAGCACAGAATGGTTTTGAATTGCACCGTGATCCAATGACCAATCAGCGTTTGAAAGAAGCGGCTGAGAAGGCAAAGATCGAGTTGTCCAATGTTATGTCTACCGATATCAATCTTCCGTTTATTACCATGGATGTGAACGGACAGCCGGTACATTTCAATGCCGCTCTGACTCGTGCCATGTTTGACAAGATTACGGAAGATCTCGTTATGGATACTATGGAACCGATTGACTTAGCATTGAAAGATGCGGGGCTTACTGTAAACGATATTGACAAGGTTCTTCTTGTCGGCGGCTCTTCCCGTATCCCTGCCGTACAGACGCTGATTAAGAATAAGTTTGGCAAAGAGCCAAGCAAGAGTGTTAATCCTGATGAATCCGTTGCTGTTGGTGCGGCTATTCAGGCGGGCGTACTAAAAGGAGAGGTCAAAGATGTTCTCCTTCTCGACGTAACACCATTGTCTCTTGGTATTGAAACACTCGGCGGTGTATTTACGACTATGATTAAAAGAAATACAACGATCCCGACATCCAAGAGCCAGGTATTTTCTACTGCCAGCGACAATCAGCCGTCTGTAGATATTCATGTGCTTCAGGGGGAAAGGCCGATGGCTGCCAACAATAAGACATTGGGGCGGTTTGAATTGTCCGATATTCCGCCGGCTCCTCGTGGAGTACCACAGATTCAGGTTACTTTTGATATTGACGCTAATGGCATTGTCCATGTTTCTGCAAAAGATTTGGGGACAGGCAAGGAACAGAAAATTGATATTAAATCTTCTTCTGGCCTGACTGATGAAGAAATTGAAAGAATGCAGCAGGATGCGAAAGCTCATGAAGAAGAGGATAAGAAGCATAAAGAAATTATTGAAGAAAGAAATAAGGGTGAAGCACTAATTTATCAGGCTCAGAAAACGATTAAAGATCTTGGCGATAAGGCCGATGCGGAAAAGGTAAAAGAAATCAATGAAGCGATTACCCGGCTACAGGAAACACTAAAAGGGGAAGATGCAGAAAAGATGAAAGCTGATGCGGAAGCGCTCACAAAGCCCCTTTATGAAATGACCAGCAAGATGTACGAGGCGGCCCAACAACAGGGTGCATCGGAAGCAGGAGCTGCCCAACAGGATTCCCAGCAGAAAAAGAAATCGGATGATAATGTGGTTGATGCAGATTACAAAGTGGTTGATGATGATAATAAATAACAGCCAGTGGTTAGTTAGCATACGGGCTGCGGGTGATTTTCGGTTATCCGCAGCTCTATGCTGTTTATTGTAGCAGAAAAGGATTGTGTTTCTGGAATGGCAAATCGGGATTATTATGAAGTCCTTGGCATTGATAAAAACGCCACGGAAGCAGATATAAAAAGAGCATACCGGAGAATGGCCCGCAAATACCATCCGGATTTGAATAAGGAACATCCGAAGGAAGCGGAAGAAAATTTTAAAAAGGTAAATGAGGCATACCACGTTCTTTCTGATGCGGATAAAAGAGCGCAATATGATCAGATGGGGCATGATGCCTTTCGTCAAGCGGCGCAGAATGGCGGCGGACCGGGACCGGGAGGTTTCGGCGGAACTGGCGGTTTTGATTTCAGCAGCTTTGGTGGCGGAGCAGGCGGTTTTGACTTCGGCGATATTTTCGATATGTTTGGCGGAGGTGGGAGAAGGAGCCGAAATGGTCCGGAACAGGGGGCGGATCTCCGCTATGATATGGAAATTACTCTTCGTGAGGCAGCCAGTGGTATTCATAAGACCTTTACTGTAACGAAAAATGAAACTTGTGACCATTGTCATGGGGATGGAGCGGAACCGGGAAGTTCAGTAGACACCTGCCATGCCTGTCATGGTACAGGTCAGCAGCGTATTGTTCGGAACAGTCCTTTCGGGCAGATGGTGAATGTTGTGACTTGTCCGGATTGTGGCGGTACAGGCAAAATTATTAAAAATAAATGCAGCCGCTGCCATGGGAGCGGTACGACCCGTAAGCAGAAGAAATTGGAAGTAAATATTCCTGCAGGCGCAGATACGGGTGTACGTATGCGTATTTCCGGTGAAGGAGAACCCGGTAAACGGGGAGGGCCGAAGGGGGATCTTTATGTATATATTTACGTCAGATCTGATCCTGATTTTGAACGGCAAGGGGATGATCTTTACTGCAGGGTACCTGTTTCTTTCCCGACAGCGGCGTTGGGAAGCACTATCCAGGTAAAAACGTTGGATAAACAGGTGGAACTCAAGATTCCTGCAGGAACGCAGAGTGGTACACGTTTTCGTATTTCAAAAGAGGGAATGCCTCGCCTGCAGTCATCCTATAAGGGCGATTTATATGTGGAAGTGAAAGTGGTTGTTCCGAAAAAGCTGAAAGAAAATCAGAAAGAAGCTCTTTTGAACTATGCGAATGTATCAGGCGAAGATGTTACCCAGTATAAAGGGAAGGGCTCGTGGCTGGATAAAATTATTGATAAAATAAAAAGTTGCTGAATCTTGGAGTAGAAAAATCGTATCCTCTGAAAGAGGATACGATTTTTTCGCACCGTGATCTATTATTAGAAGAAAAAATGGAAAATCGCAAGGAAAACGGTTCCCGGAATTCCGAAGATAGCAATAACGACAATGTCAAAAAAGCTCCACGGCATATGGACAATATGCAGTAAATTGATGACGTAATATAACAGACCGCCCAAGATGATATTTCCAAGTAAAGGAAATACGGCACAGCTTAGGAATTTCCACAAAAGAAAAATACAAACAGCAGATGTAATGAGACCGACGATGCTGGCATCCATAATTTCCATAGAGAACCTCCCGATGATGAATCAATTTGATATATTTTAGTATTTCAAGAAATCTGATTAGTAAGGTGAGAAGCCCTGTAAAAAAAGCATATGCTTCATGTATGTGTAAGTTGTCCGGCTTTTTACACAAAGCACACGCTTTTACATTTCTTTTCTGTTTTCTACTGCGCCGGCCAATGTCATGCTGTCAGCATATCCTACGTCACCGCCGGCAGGAAGGCCGCGGGCAATCCGTGTAACACGGACAGAAAGCGGTTTAATCAGGCGGGACAGGTAGTATGCTGTCGCTTCGCCTTCTGTATTGGGGTCTGTCGCAATAATGACTTCTTTTACTGTATCATCGGCGAGCCTGTTTAAGAGCTCTTTGATTTTGAGCTGTTCTGGACCAATACCATCAAGAGGGGAAAGGATGCCGTGGAGAACATGGTACAAACCATGGTATTCATGGCTCTGTTCCAGTGCCTGCACATCCTGAGGATGCTCCACTACGCAAATCACTGATGAATCGCGTCGGTTGTCACCACAAATCTCACAGGGGTCTGATGTAGCTAAATTACAGCAGATAGAACAATAGCAAATCTTATCCCGTGCAGAATGGATGACATTGATAAATGCGTCTATATCTTCTTTAGGACGTTCCAACATAAAGTAAGCAAGCCGTCTTGCCGTTTTTACACCGATTCCGGGGAGTTTGCGGAATTGTTCGGCTACAAGTTCTAAATCACTGTTCATCAGAACATGCCGCCGGGGAGACCAAGGCCGCCGGTGACCTTGCTCATACCTTTCTGTACCATTTCATCAGCTTTTTTGCCTGCTTCATTGACAGCAGTGGTGATGAGATCTTCTAACATTTCCGGATCTTCCGGATCAATAGCATCTTTTGCGATTTTCAGGGAAACAATTTTTTTTTCGCCATTCATAATGAGAGCCACAGCACCGCCGCCTACAGAAACGTCAACTGTCTGCTGTTTTAATTCTTCCTGTATCTTTTGCATATCTTCCTGCATTTTACGAGCCTTTTTCAACATATTCTGCATCTGTGCCTTGTTGCCAAACATAAATAATTCCTCCTCGAAAAGCGATTGTTACCTTTTACAAATAAAACTTATAATTTCACATTCATCATTATACCGTATATCGGCAAATATAGTAAATTTGTCAAATTGGATCTATTTCTTTTCATAGATATCACAGTCGGAAAGAATTCGGAAAGCTTTTGCAAGTGCAGGCATATCTTTCTCATCGTCTGGGATTTCAGATTTTTCAACCAGTCGGTAATCACTATCTGCGGTTTCCGCCATCGGTTCCTTTTCAGTTTCATGAACCGATGCTGCGGAATCTGTATACATTTGCACTTGCCTAAGAGCATCCGCTTCATCGACAGTACCTTTCAAGATGGAATGGAATTCGACAGGAATTCCGATGGCATTTATGAACGCATCTTTGATTGTATTCTGATAGCCTTTATTATTTCCTGCGAGAACAAGGTAAGGCTGGGGGGCTACTGCAATAGCCCGGGATTTACTTAACAGGATCAGACTGCTTTTTTGAAGACAGTATAAAATATCAATGCGATGGTTAATTTCAAAAAATGCCAGTACCTTTGCCCATATATCATTATAGGTCGAGGGATCCAGAAGTGTTTCACCAATCTCATGGCTGGTTTCAGCCTTCTTTTCTTCGGAAGATTTTTTTGGTTTACAGGGAAGAGTCGGCTTACTTTTTGTGGCAGGTTCCATTTTTACCGGTGTTTTATCAGCAGGAGAGGGCGGTACCACTTCCTTTGGAGAATCCGGGCAGGTGGTTGTACTTGCCGCAGGGGCGGGGGTAAGTGCTGTAGGTGTGACGAGAGGTATAGAAATCGTTGGGGGCAGTATGGCGGGTGACGGAGCAGCGGGTATAGTTTCGGTTTGCGGGAGCGTGCTGCTTTTCATAAGTACAGATACGTTTTTTTCCAATGCTGTGATCCGTTCTTCTAAACTGTCCAATGCCTGTGAACCACGGAGACGGCATAGGCGGAGAAGTCCCATTTCAGCACTCATGCGGGGAGATGAACTTCTGTTAGCTTCAGAAAAAGAATGGTGGAGAGAATCGAAAAGTGCGTCCAAGTAAGCATCACTTAATTCCTGAGCATCTTTTTGTATAACAGAAATCTTATTTCCATAAGCAGATAATTCCGGTGCGTTTGGATTCACTTTGCAGATCATAATACTTCTGAAATGTTCCAGTAAATCAGAAAGTATAGCGGAAGGTTCCTTTCCGTCTTGGAGAATCTTATAAAAAAGCTGAAGTGTGGCACTGCTTTTTCCACACACAATCATGTGGAACAAATCTATAATCTGTTCTTTGTCCGTAAGGCCTAGAAGATCATAGACTATTTCTGCAGAAAGCTCATTACCTGCTGATGCGCCGGAACATTGATCCAAAAGAGACAGCGCATCACGAAGACCGCCTTCTGCGCGTACAGCAATTAAAGCAGCCGCTTCAGTGGTGAGAGAAAGATGGCTTTCTTGGGAAATGTGCAGTAAATGTTCCTTGATGTCATTTACAGAAATACGGTGGAATTCATACCGCTGGCAGCGGGATAAAATTGTAAGCGGAATCTTGGCAGGTTCTGTGGTGGCAAGGATAAAGAGTACATGGGCCGGAGGTTCCTCCAAAGTTTTTAGAAGGGCATTAAACGCTTCTTTTGTCAACATATGGACTTCATCAATGATATAAACCTTTTTATTCCCCGCTACAGGAAGAGTACGAACCGATTCGCGAAGTACGCGAATTTCATCAACACCACGGGCAGAAGCGCCGTCTATTTCATAAACATCCATACTGGCGCCGGTATTAATTGATTTACAGTTAGCACATTCATTGCAGGGATTGCCATTTTTTAAATCAAGGCAATTTACTGCTTTGGCAAGAATTCGTGCCATACTTGTCTTTCCTGTGCCACGGGGGCCGGAAAACAGATAGGCATGGGCAAGGCGGTTTTGTTCAAATGCGCGAAGAATGGGAATGGAAATATGCTTTTGCCCGATTATTTCTTTAAAAGTGCTTGGGCGCCATTTTCTGTATAGTGATAGGTAAGCCATTGAACCCTCCTTGGACAAGGAATAACAGCCTTTAATAGAAAGATGTATAAATTAATTATACCAAAAATAACATAAAAAAAGACTTTACAACTCTCATTTATGACAGCCTTCAGAATACACCGTGGCACATAGAAAGGGCCACTTACTGCTGCTTCCTCTCGGACCTGACAGGATTCATGGGATTCCATTGCACGGGACCCGAAGACTGCCATAAATCAGAACTGTAAAGCCATGTGCTGTTATTATACTATACGGACTTTATTTTGCAAAATATTTTATTTCTGAGAGCTAATTCAAGCAAAATATTTTTGTTTTGATTGAAAAAAGCGTGATAATTTAAAAGAATATAACCTTTTCTAAATGACAATTTTCAGGAGGAAATGGTAGAATAATATAGAATTCATTTCTGAAGGAGGAAACGACATGGAATACCGTATTGAACATGATACGCTGGGAGAAGTGAAGGTACCGGCTGATCATAAATGGGGAGCTCAGACACAGCGGTCTTTTGAAAATTTTAAAATCGGTAAAAATAAAATACCTGAAGATATTATTCGTGCTTTTGCCATACTGAAAAAGTGCGCCGCCATAGCGAATAAAGAAGCCGGAAAATTATCAGTTGAAAAGCAGAAGGTTATTTGTGAGGTTTGTGACGAAATCATTGCGGGAGAGTGGAAAGAAGAATTTCCACTTGTTGTATATCAGACCGGATCCGGTACACAGAGCAATATGAATATGAATGAAGTAATTGCACATATTGCTAATGAAAAATTGGGGAGCAAAAAAGGTGAAACCCGTATTCATCCCAATGACGATGTGAATATGTCCCAGTCATCTAATGATACGTTCCCGACAGCTATGCACATCGCTGCTGTGGAGACACTTCATAACAAACTGTACGGACCATTGAATCATCTTATTGAGATTTTTGAGGAAAAAAGTAAAAAGTACATGCATCTTGTCAAAATCGGACGTACCCATTTGCAGGATGCTGTCCCTCTTACTTTCGGGCAGGAAATCTCCGCATGGAAAGTGATGCTGGAAAAGAGCCGTGATATGCTTCATGATTCTGAAAAATACCTTCTTGGGCTTGCTATCGGAGGGACTGCGGTAGGAACAGGTCTGAACAGCCCGAAAGATTTCGGTGAAAAAGTATCTGCTGCTATTGCGAAAGAAACGGGATTGCCCTTTGTTTCCGAAAAAAATAAGTTTTATGCCCTTACCGGACGGGACGATTTTGTTTTTGCCCATGGCGCTCTTGAGGCGCTTGCCATGGACTGCATGAAATTCGCTGATGATATCCGTCTCCTCGGCTGCGGACCCCGTGCAGGATTAGGGGAAATCACACTCCCTGCTAATGAACCGGGATCTTCCATTATGCCCGGTAAAGTAAATCCCACGCAGTGCGAAGCCTTGACGATGGTAGCTTGTCGTGTTCACGGCAATCAGGCAGTTGTTTCCTTTGGGGCTTCCCAGGGGCGATTTGAACTGAATGTATTTGCTCCTGTTATGGCAGAAGCCTTCATCGAATCGGCTGCTATTCTGGGTGAAGCTATCCACTCTTTTGATATCCATTGTGTGGAAGGTATGCTGGCCAATGAAGACAGGATGGCTGAATTGGTAGAAAGATCACTTATGCTTGTCACTGCGCTTTCTCCGCATATCGGTTACGAAAAATCCGCAAAGATTGCCGAAACTGCTTTTGCCGATAACAGTTCCTTGAAAGAAGCCGCTTTGAAACTGGGCTACGTGACAGAAGAAGATTATGATCGTTTTGTCGTGGCAAGAGATATGACCAATTTGGACAGATGATTTGCTTCATAGAATTGTGAAGAACTGTTCTGTGTAATCATAGGCAGTTCTTTTTTATCGTAATTTTGCTGAAAAATTGTAAAAAAGATTTTGGGAGGGGTGCTTTTTGAATAATTGACGATATAGATATTCATTCATATAATAGTGAAAATAGGAATATGTATTAAGAAGGATTTTTTATGGTTGCATATACGGAATTATTTTCTTCTTTTTTAAGAAGGAATCAAATTAAGCTGAATGAACCCATGAGCCGTCACACAACATTTGGTATCGGTGGGGCAGCGGACTGTTTTGTTATGCCTGAAACGATAGAGGAGCTGCAGAAAGTCATTGTGGAGGTCACTAAAGCGAATGTGCCGTTTTTTATTCTTGGGGGCGGCGCAAATTTGCTTGTTCGTGATAAAGGAATCCGCGGTGTAGTGATTTATACGGGACGGCTGCAGTCTATTATTCATGAAGGAAACAGGCTCCGTGTAGCTGCGGGTGTTTCTACGGCAAAGGCTGCCAAGACGGCAATGGAGCATGGCCTTTCAGGGATGGAATTTGCCGCCGGTATTCCCGGAACTATAGGTGGAGCGGCGTACATGAATGCTGGTGCGTATAACGGGGAGATGGCGGATATTGTGGTGTCTGTTCTTTCCTGTAATCGGAATGGGCAGTTGTCTGTTTACAATAAATCGAAACTTCATTATGATTACCGCCACAGTCTTTTTATGGAGAATGGTGAAATAATTGTGGAAATTACAGTGGAGCTTGCACCTGGTAATATTCATGACATAGAAGTAATGATGGAAGAGTTTAATCGCCGCCGCCGCATGAAGCAGCCGTTGGAGAAGAAGAGTGCAGGAAGTACGTTTAAGCGTCCTGCTGGGTATTTTGTGGGGCAAATGATTGAGGAGATGGGACTAAAGGGATTTGCCGTAGGTGATGCAAAGGTAAGCATGAAACATGCCGGGTTCCTTATCAATGACGGACATGCGTCCTGTACGGATATGATGAACCTGATTTCTGAAATTAAGCGCCGGGTTTTTGATGGGTATGGTGTGGAACTTATGACGGAAGTGCAAATTGTAGGAGAAGAGTAGTTTTGTCTTGTAAGGATTGGACAGGCTGCCTGCGGACAGGGAGAATCGTATGGATGTTTTAGCATTTACAGGACCGCCGGGATCAGGGAAAAGTGACCGTGCACTTGTGGTAGCTTATGAAAATAAAGCTTCTTGTATTATCGATGATGGGATCCTGATATATCATAATCGTATTGTGGCAGGAAAGTCGGCAAAAAGGGAAGCCAGCCGTTTAACGGCGGTACGCCGCGCGCTTTTTTGGGATTCAAATCAGGCGGAAGATGTAATTTTCCATATTATGAAAATCAATCCGGAGCGTATTTTAATCCTCGGCACATCTGACCGTATGGTTCAGAAGATTGCTGCAACACTTAAGCTTCCTGCACCTTCACGGTATATTCATATCGAGGATGTGGCAAAACCTGAGGAAATTGCCCAGGCAAATTACGCACGCCATAAGGAAGGAAAGCATGTTATTCCTGTGCCGACGATGGAGCTGCGCCCCTATTTCAAAGGATACCTTGTAGATCCGCTTCAGTTTTTCCGCAATCGCAGAAGTGTAAGGGGAAAAACGAAGGGCAATGAAGAGCGATCTGTCGTCCGTCCAGTATTCAGTTATTATGGAAAGTTGTCTTTTTCAAATCATGTTATTGAAGCACTGGTACATTACGCGGTGCGTGATCTGAGAAAGATACATATCAGCCATATTTCCAGCGTGAAAAGTACAAGCCAGATGAATGGTATCATTTTGTCTCTTGACGTAACGGTCCGGCAGGGAACGCCGCAGGAGATCAAGAAACTGATTCACCTGATGCGTGACAAGATTCAGCGTGAAATTGAGCATACCACGGGTATGGCTCTGGATACAATTAAAGTCAATATCATAACTGATGTAACAGGATGAGTGGGTCTGCGCCGTAAGGGGCAGGCTTTTCATTTTCAGGAGAACGGGGGCGGTTATGATATAATTAAATATCATGGCTATACTTGGAGGACTATTTTGAAAGAAGTGTCTTTTGATAAGAAATATTTTATAGAAACCTATGGCTGCCAGATGAATGAAAGCGATACGGAACGTATCAGCGGGCAGCTGGAAGAGCTTGGCTATGTGCCGGCGGATATATTGGATGATGCCGATGTTGTTATTCTGAATACCTGCAGTATCCGGCAGAATGCGGAAGAGAAAGTATATGGCAAAATTGGCGAGGTAAAGAAATTAAAGGGGAAGAAGCCCGGTGTCCTTTTGGGGATTGCCGGGTGCATGGCGCAGGAAAATAAAGGAAAGCTTATTGAGCGTATGCCGGTGATCGATTTTGTTATTGGACCATACCATATCCATGATTTAAAGGATATTGTTTCCCGCAGGGGGGCAGAAGGTTCGCATGTGGTCATGACGCAGATGAATCCGAACCGCGTGAATGATTACAGTGAACTTCATTCTGTGAGAAAAAGCCGGATTTTTGCTTGGGTACCTATTATGCAGGGATGCAATAAGTTCTGTACTTATTGTATTGTGCCTTATGTCCGCGGCAGGGAAACAAGCCGTACGATTGATGATATTTGTCGTGAGATTGAGAAACTTGCCCGAGAAGGGTATAAAGAAATCACTCTTCTTGGTCAGAATGTCAATTCCTATGGACTTGATTTTCATGATGGTACGGATTTCGGCAGTCTGATTCACGCCATTGACAAGATTGACGGAATTAAGCGGGTTCGTTATATGACGTCTCATCCCAAGGATATGACTTTTGGAATGGTGGATGCTATGGCTGCTTCACCCAAGGTGGTGCGCCATATGCATCTTCCCGTTCAGCATGGGGCGAATGAAATACTGCGGCGGATGAACCGCGGATACACAATTGAGCGTTTTAAGGAGCTTCTAAAGTACGTCCGGGAAAAGATGCCTGGCATCACTGTGACGACTGATCTGATCACGGGATTTCCTGGCGAGACGGAGGACATGCATGAGGAAACGCTTACACTCCTTAAAGAAATGAAGTTTGATTCAGCTTATACCTTTATTTATTCTCCCCGCAGAGGAACTCCTGCGGCGCGTATGACAAATCAGGTGTCTGATGCTGTTTGCCACCGCCGTTTGCAGGAAATCATGGATGTGGAAAATGAAATCAGTCTTTCTCTTAATAAGGAAATGGAAGGGAAGGTATATACTGTCATTGCGGAAGGGGAAACGAAACAGAATCCTGATAATTGGTTTGGTCGTACATCAGGCAATAAGATGGTTATTTTTCCTAAGGCAGGGTCTCTTTCTGTGGGCGACATTTTGAAGGTGCGTGTAGATACGGCGCAGACCTGGATATTAAAAGGAACTATTGTGGAGTGATACAGATGGCAGCTAAATCTCCTTTGATGGAACAATACAAGTCTATTAAGAATGAGCACAAAGACGCATTTCTTTTTTATCGACTCGGTGATTTTTATGAGCTTTTTTATGACGATGCAGTAACTGTTTCTCATGAATTGGAATTGACGCTGACGGGGAAGAATGCGGGCCCTGAAGGAAGAGTTCCTATGTGCGGGATTCCGTATCATGCGGCAGAAACGTATATTTACCGGCTTGTACAGAAAGGCTATAAGGTTGCCATTTGTGAACAATTGGAGGATCCGAAAAAAGCGAAAGGCTTAGTGAAGCGTGATGTGATTCGTATCGTTACGCCGGGAACGATCCTTTTTGAAAATTCTATCGCCGATAAATCCAATAATTACCTTGCTTACCTTTATGAAACGGATAATGACATTGACGCGGTACTGGCGGATATTTCCACAGGGGAATGCTGGTGGGGAATTTGGGATAAAAAGAAAGAACAGGAAGCATTTTTTGATATGCTGTCTGTTTATGCACCGACAGAAGCAGTATGCTCTTTAAGTGATAATTTTTATGGGAGACTGGAAGCTTACTGCCGGGCGCGTCTTGGAGGTTGTCTTCTTACCCGGCGTGGAGAGGAGGGGGATTATCCGGTTCCCCACGTGGCGGAAGCGTTAGGAGATGAAAATATCCGCCGTGTCTTTGCATGGCTGGCAGCATATCTAAAAGAAATGATGAAGGCTGATGCAGCAGAGTTTCATACGGTGATGCCTATTCGTGAGGAGGATTGCCTTTTACTCGGAGAAGACTGTTTACGGAATTTAGAAATCACGCGAAATATGCGTGATGGAGGGCGACGGGGAACGCTTCTTGAAATATTGGATCACACCCATACTGCCATGGGGGCACGTCTGTTACGCCGTTGGTTGGAACGCCCGTTGACGGATGTGAATCGAATTATTCAACGACAGGATGGTATTGAAGAACTGACGGGGCATACGACGGAACTTTCCCAACTGGAAGAAATGCTGGAACATGTTTTTGATTTCGAACGTATTTTAACCCGCATTGAAGCAAACACGACATCCCCAAAGGACTTACTGGCACTTAAGGCATCTCTCGGGATGATTCCCGAAATAAAGAAACTGCTTTCCGGCACAGTTTCAATAGTCCTTAGAAAATTGTCCGATCAAATGGATATCCACAGTACGGTCTATGAGCTTTTGGATCGTTCTATGAATGAAAACGGTACGGGAAACATTCGTGACGGCAAGTATATAAAAGAGGGATATTCTGCGGAACTTGATGAGGTTCGTTCCCTTTCTGAAAACAGCAGGAAATGGATTGCCGATTTGGAAGAACGAGAAAAAGAAAAAACAGGGATTAAACTGAAAATCGGATTCAATAATGTGTTCGGGTATTATTTTGAAATTACGAACGCCAACAAGGTGCCGATTCCTGAGTACTATATGCGCAAGCAGACACTTGTCAATGCAGAACGGTATATCACACCTGAATTGAAGGAGTTTGAGACAAAAGCGCTTTCAGCAAAAGAAAAAACAGAAGAACTGGAATTGAAAATTTATCAGGCTGTCAAGGCGGCTATCCGCCCTGAAATTGCTGCTATGCAGAGGACCGCAAAGGCTCTTGCGGCGCTGGATTGTTTGACGGGGCTTTCCCGGGCGGCGCTGAAAGACCGTTATGTTCGTCCGCAGATTACAAACAGCCGTGAAGGGCGTATTTCTATCCATGACGGACGTCATCCCATGGTGGAACATGCCCTGAAACGAGAGATGTTTGTGCCGAATGATACAGAGCTTAACCATACGGATCAGGAAATGATTATTATTACCGGGCCCAATATGGCAGGCAAGTCTACCTATATGCGTCAGGTTGCAGTACTTACGATTATGGCGCAGACCGGCTCTTTTATTCCCGCAAAAAGTGCATCATTTGCACCTGTGGACCGCATATTTACACGAGTGGGTGCGGCTGATGACATTTCTACGGGACAGAGTACATTTATGGTGGAAATGAAAGAAGTCTCTCATATTCTTTGCAATGCTACGAAGAACAGTCTTATTCTTTTGGATGAAATAGGACGCGGTACGAGTACTTATGATGGAATGAGTATCGCACGGGCAGTGGTGGAGTACCTTAATAGCAAGGTGCATGCGTATACTCTTTTTGCTACTCATTATCACGAACTTTCAGATATGGCAGCAGAAAATGAACATATCAAAAATTATACGGTTACCGTTAAGGAGCGGGGAAAAGAGATTACATTTCTCCGTCGTATTGTTCCGGGGAGTGCTGATAAAAGTTACGGCATCCATGTGGCACGGCTGGCAGGACTTCCTGAATCGCTCCTGAAGCGGGCCGATGAAATACTGGAAGGGCTGGAAGTGGAGGGAATAAAGGAAGAGCCTGCTGCTCCGGTTATAAGAAGAGAAACTGCTCTTAATTTATTTTCTTCACCGATTATAGATGAGCTGGCGGATTTGGATGTCATGAGCAAGACACCCATCGAGGCGATGGAGATTTTGTTCAGGCTTAGTAAAGAAGCAAAGGAGGGGCACTAATGTCATTAATACATATACTTGATGAAGTTACTTCGAACCAGATTGCTGCGGGGGAAGTGGTAGAAAGACCAGTCAATGCGGTAAAGGAATTGGTGGAAAATTCTATTGATGCCGGTGCCCACATGATTGAAGTGGAAATAGCAGACGGGGGAATGACATATATCCGTGTTACCGATGATGGCAGCGGCATGACGAGGGAAGATGCGAAATTGTCCGTGATCCGCCATGCAACCAGTAAAATTTCCAGTGTTGAAAATATTTATCATATTTGTTCCCTTGGATTTCGCGGGGAGGCTTTGCCAAGTATTATGTCTGTATCCCGAACGACAATTACCACAAGACGGGCGGAAGATATGGAAGGAACCGCTATTGATGTGACAGGCGGAGCGGTGGAAAAAATTAAAGGTGTGGGTGCGCCTGCAGGAACTACAGTGGAAGTACGTGAACTGTTCTACAATGTGCCGGCAAGAAAGAAGTTTTTGAAATCAGAACGGACGGAAAGCAGTCGGATTAATACAATGATTGGTAAATTGGCACTGGCAAATCCCGATATTTCTTTTACTCTTATCAATAATGGACGTACTGTCATTGAGACACCGGGAAACGGGCGCCTGATGGATGTGATTTCTGCATTATACGGGGTGAAGGTGACCGGAGAAATGTTAGAAGTGGAAAGTGAAGGGGAAGACTCTGTTATGACAGGAATGATTTCTAAGCCTTCTCTTTTGAAAAGCAGCCGTCAGAACCAAACGATTATTATTAACCGCCGTGTGGTGGAAAGCGCCGTAGTGACGAAGGCGGTAGATAATGCCTATCATTCCCTGCTGCCTAAGAACGGCTATCCGATTATGGTGCTGACATTCACCTTGCCGCCTGAAAGTATCGATGTAAATGTTCATCCGCAGAAGAGAGAAATTAAATTTGATGATGAGCAGAAAATATTCCGTCTTGTTTACCACGCAGTTCTTAATACGCTGACATCCCAATCTGCACCTGATTCTATTGTGAAAGATATGATCAAAGAACCTGCTCATCAGGTACCGTTGGGAACGGAACTGGACTTGTCAAAGGTGGTGGTGGAAGATAAGCAGCTTGGTGCACATGATATCGGACTCACTGAAGCGGACGGAGTCGTGCAGAAACCGCAACCGTCTGTGCCGGTACAGTCTTCATGGAACGAATCTTTTTCTTCTTATGGAAATCGTGATTTTCGCAAATCGGAACATGCTGTATCCCGATCAGGAACTGATTTTGAAACAAAACAAACCCGATCAGAAATTTTATCGACAACACCCGTTTTTATAAAACCACATGAAGAGTCGATGAAAGCGGAAAGTGAACCGCTTTTTGAAGTAACCGCTGAAAAAGATGATCCTGTCATTCCTTTGGGACAGGTGGCGGACTGCTTTATTCTGTGCCAGCATGGGAGCGATTTATTTATTATTGACCAGCATGCTGCCCATGAACGGGTAAGGTATGATCGTTTTGCTGCAAAGACTG